>Ga0209770_10000283_pt1 | contig 29271 bp, 30 predicted proteins | sample LauGreSu1BDMLBDD_2_FD_187572 | JGI IMG/M metagenome (GOLD analysis project Ga0209770, IMG submission 187572) | Freshwater lake microbial communities from Lake Michigan, USA - Su13.BD.MLB.DD (SPAdes) (version 2) | ecosystem: Environmental > Aquatic > Freshwater > Lake | place: Lake Michigan, USA...
CCTTATCGACAACAAGAACACCAGGTGTAACCTCGGATAATTTTATAGGATAAGATACATTACCGGTACCCGCGCTATTTACAAATGTATACGAACTAGTGCTTGCTACAAGGGCAGCACCATCATAAAAATGAAACTTTATTCCGTTCGTTACATTAGGAGCATAAAGTTGATATGATTGTTTTTCAACATCGATAGTTACTATGTTTTCTGTAGGATCACTAGTATACAAAGAGTGAATAGTATGACCGACAATCTTGGGAATACTCTTGGTAAAATTTGTATATTCACTTTCAACTTCCGGAAAAGGGTCAGACCTTCTATACTGACCTAATGTATATTGAACTAATGTTTTAACTTTATGGTCCTCTTCAATTAAAATACCACCATTTGATATCACGGCAAAATCAGATAAATTTAATGAATATATATTACTTCCTGATTGTATATTAAATCCAGTCGCACCACCTGCTTTGGCTACAAGAGCGTTACTCGTGTTATAGAATTCGAACCAAATTTTAGATACTACATTAGAAGGCCCTGATACTATCGGATCTATAGTAATATCCACTATAGAATCATTTACACCTATTTCTTTTACATATAATGATTTTATATCTACTGCTGTTACACTGGGGCGATTTAAGATTGAAAGTTGCTGTGTTGATATACTATCGACCGAGTATCCTAGTTCCCAGGATGCATTTGCAGTAACTTTATAACTTTTACCTGTAGTTAATTCAAGATTTTCAAGTAAATAATATCCTTCAGGATTATATTCCGCTTCATATTGAATGTATTCAATAAAATCAATATCGTTATATGACGCTACCTGTTCTTCTATGGTAAATAAGATAGAATAAATAATAATACCATCCTCGATAGTTTGATTTTCAGGAACACTTGTGTCTATGATATTACCATTACTATCTACATTAGTTCCATGGTTTAATAAGAGACCTGAAATTTCTAGGTTATCACCATTTTGAAAATGGTCATCAGTTGTTCCTTCACGAGTAAAAGTAAAATCTGAAAGTGTTACAGGAGTTTCATAATATGTAAAATTTTGAGTATAAGATAATTTATATATTATAGGAACTGAATCCACAACTTCTTTATATTCGAGTAAATAAAAAATTTTATAGGAAGTGAGATTTTGAAAATTATATTCTATAGTATTGTTCCTGATAGTGTCTTGAGTTACAGAAGAATACAAAAAATCTATTTCTAATATTTTATTTGCAGGATTATCAGTATCATTAGTTAAAGCAGATAATCCATTATATGTTATAGAATCTTGGCCAGTTGCAACCACTATCCTACATTGAGTAACATGTCGATTACTATTTTGTAACGAAAGAACTAGTCTAGTCCACGCACTATTTTTATAGTCATAAGTTTCAGCGGTTGCCCCTACACCTTGAGGGATGCTGCCCGCGTTCGTTCCTGTTGGTGTAAAATTGTTCAACAACGGCATGATTGTATTATAATATTTAATAATATTATATTTTTCTAAATTATTAAATAAAATAGTATTCGTGTATAATAAAATATAGAATTCGTTATAACTATAACGAATTCTATACAAAAATGTAAAATGTAAAATGTAAAATGTAAATTATATATTCTTAATGTTATTGTTTTACTTTTGAGAACACAACATTAAAACCCTTTTTGGGTACTTTTTTGTTGGTAGATGTAATAGGAGCAGGTGCGGGTTCAGGCGGAGTAGCGGGTACGACAACTGCCATATTTTGTTGTATCAAAGCATTTTGTTGCTGTAACATATACATAATTCTTCTCTGTTCATTTAACATAGAAATATACATATGTTTCTTGATTTTTAATTTTTCATTTGTTATATTACTAAGTTTAAAAGCAAAGTCCATTTTTGATAGTATATATTATATACAATAAAAAAATAATATAGAATAAATTTTTATACTACTTCTAAATAATTCAATAATTCAATAATTCAATAAATACTATTATGCGTAATAAATAATTTATAATAGTAATATAAAAGTATTCATTTATATATAATAATATAGTAGCATACATAAATCATATAGAATGTTATACGCATTTGTTGAATTTTTTGATAAAAGTGTTATACAACTACTAGAATTAAAATCTCATGATAAGAAAAAAACGCACTAAATATAATTTTTATTATAAATAACCCATATAACCTAGATATTATCGCGAATCCAATTTGCAGCTTGGTTTTTCGCCGTTTCGCTATAATAGTATGTTAAGTGTTCGCGCAAGTTTTTGTCAGTTTCTCCAGCAAGTCGTTCATCAGATAAATCCTGATTTCTGCCCATTTCACGTTCCCATGCATCTCTAAAATCGCGAAGACTACGTATCATTTCACTTCGCGACATTTTATTCAGCGGCTTTGGTGCCGGTTTCCACATACCTTTGTAATTTGTAACTGGATTTTCTTTCTGTTGGTGAATCATTTTTTTTGCTTCTCGTTTATCTTTTACAGGGAGTAAATTCACAATTTTTTCTAAGTCTTCTGTGGATAATCCACTGCCTCGAATCTTATATATTCGTAATGCGAGAGAACTCTTTGATGCTCCGGAAGTTAAAACTTTATTCTTTTTGCCTATTTTTACTAATTCGATCATAGAAATATTGCCGTTTTTATATATACTAATTTTTTGTATATCTGTATCATCTACATGTTTACTCTTTTTGATTGTTTTAGAACGCATATTCGTTATCTTTTGCCAACGATGCACACCTGAAGAAGTTGCAATAATTTTCCACATATTTCCATCATTACCTTTTTTTATATCTCCAATACCAAACATGGTAGCACTTTCTGTTGGACTTTTGCGAATCTTTAATGTTTTGGGCATTTATAATTTATATTTATATTCTAAGTTTATAATATATTTTTTCAATGCTATTTTATATGTATAATAATCCGGGTCATCGGTATACGTAACGCCTCCTAAGTAAACAATATTTTTATAAAATTGTGCGACATCGTTTAACGATGGTGCTACTGAAGGTCGCAAAGCTACGCTATCATAGATAGACTGAAGTGTTGCATATGAGTCTTGATGATTCTTCGTAAATTGAGACTCGTATAATGAGGCAGATAAGTAGTTCATCATATGAGTCATCGTTTGAACAACTTCGTGCAGTGCAGGGGCTTCTGTAGTGTTTGTTGTTTTCGTTGTTTTCATTGCTTCCATTTCAACTTCCTTAATATGATGTATTATTTGTAATATATTATTTAATATATAATATATTACTTAACGTATAATGCACTGGGTAGGACCCAAAACACGCGACTAGTGTGTTCACCTACTAAAATCGGAATCCGCCACTAATACCGATACTATTAGAACCTTGGCCATTCCATCCGGCATCGCGTCCGACGTGAATCGCACCATAGCGTTGGTTGTTTCCGATGCCAATGTGTCCCTGGACACCCCAGCCATTGTTGTTGGCATTGCCGGAACCACCAGTAAACACACCAGGAGTAGTCCGCGTGGGAAAGTTGTTCGTCAAGTTGAGAGAAGACATTCAAAGAGTTTGGTCGAGAGGGGTTCAAAGATTTTTATACTATAATACAGGAAAATATTCTTAAGTATCTTTTCAACTATATATTTAGTATAGAGCTTTAAGTAGTTTTACTCTTACAATATATATTCCCTAAAACTACTTAAAGACATCCATCTATATGTATATGTGAATGAGTAGTTGGCAGTAGGCGGTCTCATTCACACAATCCCACATTTTACCGACATGGCGCAGAGGCAGCGCGCGGGGCTCATAACTCCGAGGTCACTCGATCGAAACGGGTTGTCGGTATTATCATCAATTCGCACCGGTGCATCAAGGCACTAGAGCAATCTCCGAGAACATCCAAGACCATAAAATACATACCGGTGTGGCGCAGAGGAAGCGCGCTGTAAAACATCGTCTTCTACCCTTCTTGACATTTAGTCCGACTTGAAGATGGTTATGGCTTATAACCCAGAGGACGTAGGATCGAAACCTACCGCCGGTAAAATTTCAATTTGGTCGTTTTACAGAAACGTCCCCACGCACACATGCGTTTAAAACCCCCTTAGCTCAGAGGCAGAGCGCAGGACTCATAATCATGAGGTCAGGCGGATCAAAACCCCTAGGAGGTATTTTTAATTTGTCGGCTTTAAAGAAACCGATGGTCATATGCTAAGCGACGCAAAACACAGCAAAACATACTTTACCGGCATGGCGCAGAGGTTAGCGCGCGGGGCTCATAACTCCGAGGTCACTCGATCGAAACGGGTTGCCGGTATTTTTCACTTCAGTCGTTTTACAGAAGCGATCCAAACCCAACATAACCCCTATAGCTCAGCTGGAAGAGCATCATAGACGCGGGTAAACCGCTGGTGGTCACAAGATCGAAACTTGTTGGGGGTATTTTACAATTTATTGGTTTTACCGGTGCGGAGTAGTGGAAGCTCGCGGTGGTCACTCCAGCCGAGACATAGGATCAAAGCCTATCGCCGGTATTGTCAAACTGGACGTAAAACGTAGTAACCATTCATCATTTTACCGGGGTGGCGCAGGGGCAGCGCGCGGGGCTCATAACTCCGAGGACATAGGATCGAAACCTATCTCCGGTATTATTCATCAATTCGCATCGGTGCATCAAGGCACTAGTGCAGTCAGGCTCAGAGACTAAAAACAGAGTGGGTATAGGCTCATCGTAAATATGTGAACACTTTTCATGAAACTTAAACTGATATAAACGTGAACATTGTGGGTGTAATGCATTTTTTTGACAACATGTTTTGAGTGGTGATAGACTCGAAAGTGTAAATGTATTATCGCGGATGCTCTGTTAAGTGTGTCGTTGGCAGTAGACGGAATTCTTTTTTGGACACACAAAAACATCATCACACACTAATGCCTTCATGTTTCAGTCAAGTTTGAAAATGAAATTTGTTCATATATGGATGAGATAGTTGTATGCGAGTGTGGGGCATATAACACCTTACCCCAATGATATATTTTGACTATTTCTTGGTACGTCATCTATGGGTTATCATAATTATTAGAAAAACCTACCCCATAGATATAATTTTACCATGAAAAGGTCCGCCATCTTTGGGTTATCTTTAAATTAAAACTATGGCGATGAAACCTTTGGGTGGTGGGGATTTCGATATGGGCGACACCACCCGCAACAACAACAAACCACCTCCTCGGCGGACGTAACCCCTATTTGGTGCTTCTTTGACAGAAATGTCTGATAACTGAATGGTTTTCTTGACTCATTATTAAGACGGCGCTGGATCGAAACCGGCGGGTGGTAACTACTAACATTTGTGTTTTTTCCCTAACAGGTCTCACTTAAATCTCATTACCAACACACAGCAAACCAAAAAAATCGAGCATTATTAGTTTGAAAAAAATGTTGGTAGCAACGCGATGCACAACATCACCATCCATCATCACAGGTAGTGATGTTATTCACTCACACTTTATCTTACGCACTTGTAAACATTTATATTTTTAACCCTAAAACCGAATAAAAATGACACGGAATATGGTGTGGTTCTAAGGCTCTTTTAGCTCAGTTGGTTAGAGCGCGGGTCTTATGAGCCCGAGGTCACGGGTTCGAGCCCCGTAAGGAGCAATAATTTTTTCATGTTTCGCGTCAATGGCCGAGTGGTCTAAGGCGGTGGACTTAAGCCCCACTATCTCAGGATGCGCAGGTTCAAACCCTGCTTGGCGCAAATACTTCTATTAATAATAACTTTTGGGTTATTATTAATTTTTCATTTTCATTTTATTATCGATAAATATAATATAAATAACTAAATAACATAAATGGCGTCAGCTTCATCAGCTTCTCCACCACCTGAAAGTGATATTTCAAAAATAGACCCAAGAACACATTTATTTTTTGACGATGCCTCACGATATATTATAGAAGTGCGCGATGCGGTTACTGCATCAGGAATACCACTAGTGGCAATTGAATGCCCACCTGGTGAACTTGAATTGTATAATGACAAAGGCAGTAAAGTTAAAATAACTCCAGAGACATATACTCGAGTAAAATCTGCCGAGGTTAAAGACAGACATTTTAGAGATTTTTTACTAGACACGCATAAAGAAACGGAATTAGGAAATGGAATAACAATACCAATGATTCAGCAAATTATTGAGTTTGAAGATACCCCTGGGGTTCCGAAAGAACGTATCTATTTTTTTGACTTTGATAAATTATTATCGCAAGTAAAAAGTATAACATTTGCATTTGGTAATCGTAAAGAAGAGGGTTCTATATCAAGGTTAATACCTGCATATGCAAAATACATTTTTTCGGACCATATAGGCCCTGAGCCTGCAAATGGAAGGTTAACATTATTGAAAACAATGTTTGAAAAAATTGGCCCTGCGCGCGTATATGTTGTAACTAGTAATGGTTTAGCAAATGACAGAATTTTAAATAAAAAAACCGAAGTGTTAGACACAAATCCTTATAAGCGTTACTTTGTTGAATTAATACGAGAATTGTTGCCATCTTTTGACGAATCACATTTAATATGCACATTTAGCGAAAATACCCCGCCACTATTTAACAATAAAGGCCAAGCAATAGTTCATATACTGACAAAACTACCCTTAAGTAAAGCTAGTGCAAAAGGAGATAGCCCAAAAGCTAGTGCAACACCGAAAGCTAGTAAAAAAAGAGCTAGCGCAAAAGGTAGCCTGTCAAGTGGCATAGGAGGTGGAGGTGGTTTCAAAACTCGTTATTCGCGTAATAAAAAACGAAACACGAGACGAAAAATAATAATTAAAAAAAAATATAGTAGACGAAAGTTACAAACTAGACGTAAATGTCGTGGTCTACGCCGGAAATAATACTTTCACTTGTGCTGGTACACCCTTTGCAACCAAATCAGCAGGCATAGGTCCTACAGGTTTAAAATATTTCTTGTAATTTTTGATCACATATTCTACCGATTTATCTCCCGCTTTCGGATACAAAAACACTTCATATGCATCCTGAGATAAAGGAGCAGATAATACTGCGACGATATTCGGACCATCATCAAACGTATTGAATATTTTTAGCGCCGCCATTTTGCCTGTAGGCATAGTGAATATTTTATACCCACCGGTTTTTTGAATCAGTACAACTTTTTCGCCGGAGGCTAAACTTCGCCAAAATTTTTCCAATGGTTTATTCTTGCCCCAAATATTCTCCCCATACGCATCACCTGTTCCAAGTTCAACTACACGGCGACCTACACGGCGCGTCTTCGCCTTCACCTTCTGCCAACGCTGCACTCCTTACGCATTTGTTACTATTACCCACCTATTCCCGTCATTGCCTTTCTTAATCGTCCCTTTTTTAAATAATGTAGCACTTTCTGATGGTGCTTTACGCGTTGTTGACATAGAGGTATATATAAATAGTTTATAATTAAATAATATAATAATCCAAAAATAAACTTAAAGAAAAAAATATAAATAATATTGGAGTGAGAGTCCTATATTCTTTGGTAAGTATGCTTCTATAGTGTAGTGGTTAGCACATTGGACTTTGAATCCAATAACACCAGTTCGAATCTGGTTAGAAGCGAGTTGCTCTCATCTGGTCCAAATGCGTTAAAAAACAGAAATAATAATATATGAAGATAGTATAATATGATGGTTGCGCCCCTGTAGCGCAGTTGGATAGCGCATGGGACTTCTAATCCCAGGGTCGAGGGTTCAAGTCCCTCCAGGGGTGAATGTAGGAATACGATTTTTTAGTTATGTCCTTGTAGTATAGTGGTTAGTACTGATGGCTGTTAACCATTCAACGGAGGTTCGAATCCTTCCAGGGACGTTATTTTTTGTTATAATCAATATTTTAATTATAACAAAGTTTAGATATAATATATTATACATATTTAATAACGATGTTGTATAATGAAGTATTTGATTATTTTAAATTTAAAGAGTGTCACTTATTAACAGATAAAGAAGAATATATTTTATTAACTAAAACTAAAAAAATACCAAAATTAAGATATATTGCATCATGTAGTCATGAAAATGAGGTTCACTTTAATGTTTTTAAGTCTAGAAATACGGGTGTTATATGTCCATTGTGTAGAATAAAAGAAAATAAAGAAAAACAATTAGGTAATTCCTCAAAAACTGAAATAGGTCAGTCTATAAGACAATTTAATGAAGAAATGTGTATTGACTACTTTATAGAAATTATTAAAATCCAGTATAATTATAAAAAAACGAATGAGGGATGTTTATCAGACTTAATTATAAAACCTATAAATGAATTAAGTGATGCGTGGTTAAAAATTCAAGTTAAAACAAATTTAAAATGTTTAAAAACTTATAGTTTTAATAATAGCAGAAAATGTTTTTACAAAGATTGTTTAATATTATGTATTTGTTGGGAAGATAAAAAAATGTGGTTATTTAATGGTAACAATATGATACTATCTAAAATATCTATTGGATATAATAAATCAAAATATTCTGACAATGAAATAAATAAAGAAAATATATTTGAAAAACTAAAAATATATTATGATGAAATTAAATTATCAAGTTACGAAGAGGCTAGTGAACCAATATGCTTGAATGGTAAAAAAGAAATAGAATTTAAAAAATTAAGAATAAAACATGTAAAGTGTAACTTTACAGATGTATCAAATTATCTACATTATGATTTTATTATAAATAATAAAAAGGTTCAAGAAAAAATTGGAACTAAATGTAAAAATAGTAATAAAATATTTTTTAGTTTATGTAAAAGAAATGGTTCTATAAATGGTGTTTAAAAATTTAAACCTTATAATATAGGAGAAAATGATTTATATTGGCTTCATTTACCTAATAAAAAACATTTTTATCTCTTACCTGAAAATAAATTAATCAACAATGATAATACATTAAAAAGAAGTTTAACTATATTAGTAGACGCAGATGGTAATCCAATAAATAATAAAAATAATGATTATTTATTTAACTATGAAAATATTAACTATGATTTTTTTGATAAATTGATATAAAAAAGTAAAAAGTATTAGAACATATACACACGCGCGCACTTACCTTACTTTACCACTATATCGTTCTCCATCGCACTACACCCGACCCTATTTACGCAGGAATAGTAACCGAATCTTGCTTTCGTTTGAGCGAACTTTTGCGGGCAACTGCGGCAGCGTTCGCGCGATGATTTGCTGCAGCTTTCTTCGCGGAAGAACCGCGTTCAGTGACCTGAATATTGTGACACGAGAAATGCAAATGGAATCGTGTATCAGTGAGCAACGTTTGAACAGGAACTGAAGACGAAGACGAAGACGAAGACGGCGTTGATTTGGTAGCAGCTGCGGCTGCACGTTGAGCCCAGGTGAGTGGCTTGGCAGGTTCGACTGAAGGAGGTGGACCAGTCAACACAACACGTTCTTTGGCGACAGGCTTGGGAACACTTGCCGGAGTGTTTCGGATTTCTTCTTGTTCACGCTCATACTCTGAGTCGTCGGATGGTTCGTCAACTGCGAGAATTCCGAACGAACCACGGCAAACAGGAACCGCGGTGTTACCAACAGGAACTGGGGCAGCAGTCAGCTTCGCAGGAGTTGACGCAGTAGAAGAACCACCACCGACAACCTTCCATCCATTGACGTATGCACTTGTGCGTTTTTCCTCGCGTTCGCGTTCTTTGCGCTCCACCTCGAGACGCGCTTCTTGAGGGCAGTAGCTTGAAGTGTGTCCAGCGACACCACACATCAAACATTTTTGCGCCAGAAGTGTAGGACATACGACCTTTCCGTTGGGACCGGGTTGGTCCTTCACATAATGGTTGGTATAGTCAGCAGTAGGAAGACCGGCATCGTAGCAAACCTTGCAGAACGGCTTACCAGGGGCGGGAACAGGAACACTGGAAGAAGTCTTGGAGTTGGAAAAAGAACGATGAGTAGCAGACTGAGATGAGGACGACATTTGACAGACAGACAGACAGACGAGATTGATGTTTTGATTTCACTGCATTCTATTTTATTGTCTTATTTCACTTCAATTTTCTGGCTACGATAATAAAACCTGTAATTTCGTAATTCAAAAGTTAATCAACATTGATAAAATTCGTATAAATTAGAAGGTATAAAAATGAAAATACATATATACTTGTAATTAACCTAGCCCGCTGTGTCGTAGGTGCCATGTCACCATATCCTATAGTAGTTGATGTCATTGTTGAAAAATACAAATAGTCTATATATGTTTTAGCATTTGATATTTCACCATAGAGGTAAAAGTATGTAAATATTGAAAAAAATATTATAACAAAAAATAATAATATTACACTTTTTATGTGTTGTATGTGAAGTTTATGAATCATTTTTATTCTTATATTATGTCTACAAAATATTTATTACTTGTAGGCAGATTTATTACTATATTAATATTAATATTACTATATTAATATATTGCTATACTATATACGGAAACCATGAAAAATACAACAAGGAAAATAAAAAAGAACACAGGAAGCTGCAGAAACTCCAAATACACCGAAAGTGAAATGGTCTTGAAATTCATTGAGATACTAAACATCGTTAAAATATATCATTGGAAAACATTTAGTTATCCGGAACATAAAGCCACCGACGAATTATATGAAAGTCTAAATGGACGTATCGACGAATTTGTAGAAACGATGTTGGGCAAAACAGGAAAACGTTTAAACCTTACATCTACGAAACATATCCCCTTTTATGATTATACAAGTGTAGCAAAATTCAAGCAATGTATTGAAATATTCAAAAAATATCTCGTAAATATGTCAAATGCACCATATTTTAAAAACCCCGAAAATAGCGATTTGCTTAATATTCGCGACGAGATATTAGGCGATTTTAATAAGTTTGCCTACTTGCTTACTTTTCATTAAAATATCACAACATATTATATACTATTCGTATATTCGTATATAATATTTATAATGCATAATAAGACATATAAAAAAACGAAGACAAGGAACACAACGAAGACAAAGAAGACAAAAACAATAAAGAGACAATTCTTATATAATCCAAATAATCCTAAGAAATCATTTGATGTATATATTGACAAAAATCCAAAAGATACAATCCATATTAAGTATACGACAACACAAGACGTAAAAAAAACGATTGATAAACTTGAAAAATTATATAAAAGTAAAAAGTATCCACATAAAAGAATATGGCAAGTTGGAATGATTATGAAAGTTCGTCTTGAAGTTCTTAAAAATAAAAAACCTGAACAATACAAATTATCTAAAAAATATTTCGAATTTTTGGGAAAAAGAACTCGACAAAAAGATGAGTCAAATCGCATGAAAATGAAGTTCAATTTTCACCAACATTTGATGCCAGAAAATTGAAATTATAAATCATACTGAAATGGAATACAGACCCACCCATTACAAACAAATAGATTTCAAACAATAGATAAGATAATGCAACCATCGACACAAAAAATATCCACAAACCTTTGCAAAACGCGAATCAACGTTCAACCTGATTCGCGTATTGTTTCTGTCCCTCTACCTGCACCTGCACTTGCACCTGCCACCCCACTGGAACTAGGTAAGTATGTTCAACGTTTTCACGACTTTCTAACACATGCAGGATTACAACACAAAGACTACCAGACCCAAGGCATTCAATTCTGTCTTCGAAATGAGATGAGAGCTGGAGCTGGAGCTGGAGCTGGAGCTGGAGCTGCTATGGACCAAACATATGTCCGCGGTGGAATCGTTGCAGACGAAATGGGACTCGGCAAAACAATCATGATGATTGGTCTAACAATTTCGAACTTCAAGAAGCGCACCCTTATTGTGTTGCCGGTCGCACTTGTCAAACAATGGGAGCAACAAATCCTCAAAACTGCCGGACACCATGCGCTCGTATACTATGGCGCTGAAAAGCGAAAAATAACTCCTGAAATGTTGGCAGAAGCGCCCATTGTGATTACAACATACGGACACATGATTCGTCGCCCTAACTTTCATCCTCTCTATGCACTCAAATGGGACCGCGTCATTTTCGACGAAGCGCATCATGTGCGCGGTCGCAATACCCAAATCTTCAAAAGCGTGGAAACACTCAATGTGAGTATTCGCTGGTTTGTTACAGGAACACCGATTCAAAATTCGATTCATGACCTTTATGCATTGTGTGCTCTTCTTGGACTTCCTGCGGCATATTATGCGAACAAAGAAAATCTGCGTGAAATCGTTAAAACATACGTCCTCAAACGCACGAAAAAAAGCGTTGGGCTTTCATTGCCGCCACTGACAACAAAAACCATCGTCGTAAAATGGGATTCGAAGGAAGAAATGATATTGTCGCGCAATCTTCATAGCGGAATTGGATGTTTGAATGTGCCGGCGTTGGCGGACCAAAACCAGGAACAGGACTTGGCCACGGACGCCCCCGCATGGTTTCCCGAACCTTCGCCCGTAAAAATTGGCCGCATGATTCAAGCAAAGCAGTCGTGCATCTATCCTCGCCTCGCATGTCGCAAATCCGTCCCGCGAATGCCGCCAACCGAGGACGAAAACTACAGCAGCAAAATCTCAAAAGTTGTACGGACCATCTTGTCGCGCAAAGATAACGGCAAACGCAAAATCGTATTCTGCCACTTTCGGGGTGAAATCGACTACATTCAGTCGCGCCTCACAACTGCGTTTCCGTCTCTTGTAGTGCGATACTTGGATGGACGAACAAGCGAGAGCGAACGCCGCGTAATCCTGGCACCTGATGCAGGCGTCGATGTACTCATCCTGCAAATACAAACATGCTGCGAAGGACTCAATCTTCAACAATTTTCGGAAGTGTATTTCGTTAGCCCGGACTGGAATCCGGCAGTAGAAGACCAGGCCATTGCAAGATGTCATAGATTCGGACAAACAGAACCGGTTTCAGTGTTTCGATTTGTTATGGCGCCGCTGCGTATTCGCCCGACACCCGAAATGATGGAGCAGATGCCACCCCAGCCTCAACTCCAACTCCAACTCCAACTCCAAACCCCACAACAACCCGAAGACGCTGCATCACAAGCATCAACTGCATCACAGCCCGATGAAGATGACGATGAGACCCTCGATGCCGATGCCGATGCCAATGCCGACGCCGACCACAACGACGGATGTATCGCCATCGATACAATCGAAGCATATACTGCAAATATTCAAAACAAAAAGAGAATATTTGCAGAAGAGGTATTGAATGTAGTGTAAGCAGCTCTAGCCCTCCCACAAATAGTACTAATGTGAACAAATATACTAACTAACACTTTTTTATTCCGTTGTTCCTTAGTTCAGTCGTTTGCATGTAAATGCGTTTTATTCGCACCGATATTTGCGTATTCGTCGGCAAGACGATTCCCGTTCGCTTCAAATGTATCTAAATTCGTATGCGCATATACATGCTTCACAATGAGCTCCATACCATACTCGCTAATCTTGTCGCGAATCTCCATGATCTCTTGCACCATGTCTGCATTCTTTACTTCTTCGCCGCTTTTCTTCGAGACAAGATAACCCGCCTTCCTATATTTGACGCCAGTGTCTCCCAAAATTAGTTTCGAGTAGGACGAATCGGTATAGAGAACAATTTTCGTTTTTTTTAGTTTTTCATTCTTGGCGCTATCACCACCATCACTACCACCATTACCACCACCACCACCACCACCATCCACACCCCCTGTCACTTTATCAATAAAGTCCAAAATATAATTCAATGCCTCAATAATTGCTTTCAATTCGCCGCGGTTGTTTGTTTTATTATCGCGTATCGTGCCAGCATAACGCAACTCCTCCATCAAGCCATATGCGGGGATATATATGCCGTATCCGCACAACAATTTTGTTTCCCCATTTTTGCTCTTTTTGCGAATAAGTGAACCATCCGTAAATGCGTGTATAATATGTGTATTGTTGTCGATATTATTTTCGGCATCGCCGCCAACGGCCTCAACACCCCCAAGCCCAAACCCAAGCGTATCTGCCATAGATTGGTTCGTTTTCGTGCCGAATCCGTGAATCAGAAAATGCTCCGCTTCTTCTTTCGTATTGAATTTCTTAAACACGGGATGTCTTACACCGAATATATGCTTTTTGCATTCATTCCAGTCGGTATATATTCCACGCTGTTTTCCTTTATGAACTGCGTAAAAAGGCATATTTTGGGGTTGTTCTTGTATAATATATAATCGTTTTTTTAAACGTTTATATGTTAGATTTTATATTTTTCAATTTTATAGTCATTTTATGAATGGTAATTTTACCATTCAAGTCCAGAGAATGCGACGGGACAAATTATTCGCCGAGTATTTGTTGCTTTTCCAGTCACCAAGCATTCCCTTTGTCCGCGTCAAGTAATTCTTGCGCCGAGTTTTATCATGGTGTTTCGTATAGTCTTCATACCCCATTTGCCCAAAATTCACCCATTTATTATTTTTCGGGTCGAAAACCATATACTTCTTTGCAGGATTTTTTGCGGGGTATAATTTCGCGGTCTTGATTCTGCCGAGATACTTATACGCCATACGTTGCGCAGTGCGCGGTGTAGAGTATAAATAAATACGCTTGGGAAACTTCCTGTTCCTTATTTTCATTGTTTTATTCATATTTTTATTGGTTCTTTTATTCATTTTTGTATTCGTTTTTGTAGTCATTCTTATATTTATACTATTATTTTTATTTTTTATTGTTTATTTCTTTTTTATTGTTTATTTCTTTTTTATTTTTGCACGTTTTTCTATTGGTTCATCTTAATGTTCTACCTCCAGCAATAATACTACCACTACTATATTATCCATACTGATAGCACCGCATTGATGAATAAGAGAAACAGGTTCAACACTTGAAGCAGAACCTTGTTTATTGTAATAATTCTTCTTGTTCTTCAAGTGAAGGTGGAAAGTTCTTGAACTACGAATTCGTGTTAAGTTTTACTTCTTATGGATAGATGACTTTTTGTTGTATTCTGTTTTAGATGAGAAACTTTACCTTTAAGAGTATGAGTAGGAGCTTTAGCAAGAGTAACCCTCGATAGCATAGCATGCTAGTTCTTTTACTGGTAAGATTTACAGCTAATAAACACGTTTACAATAGTATTTAAATTTACCCCGTAATCAATAAAAATACTATAGTATGTAGTAAATAATGAACCATATATTATTATTATTAAAATTTTGTATTTTTATATTATATAACATACAAGTATACTATGGTAACAAGAAAGCAATTAGCACGAACACAAAAAAGTTGGCGCAAGAATAACCCTAACACGCATGAAAGAACACTCCAGTTACAAAAATGTGGCAAAAAATGTTTCCTAGGTTCTAAAAAGTCATTCCCCATATGTAATGCAGGAACATGCACACCAAGTAAAGGCGGTCTTATGGCAGCATATGTTCGCGCACGTGAAATGACGCGTCGTGCCAGAGATAGAACCATCGAAAAACATCGCGCTTCTTATTACTACTCTGTTGCTAAAAAAGCCAAAACACTTCTTAAACGTCTTTTTGTATCCTCCGGGAAAACCCGCCGCCGCGCTCGCACCTAAACCCCTGTAGAACCGAACCCACCACTACCCCGCTCTGTCACACCCAATTCGCTTTCATGTTCCACGATTCGCACAAAAAACGGCTCTAATGATGGCGCGCAAATTTGAAAAACGCGTGACATCGGCGGCATATGTCGTTCAATACACACTTTCATGTCATTATTTGCTGCATCAATATTGTCAACAACCGCCATGATTTCACCCCTATACCCGGCATCAATAATTCCCACGGAATTCGCCATTCGAAAGGGTGTCTTGACAATACTAGAACGAGGATACAAGTAGTAACCGACTGCAGTTCGCTCGGTTGGTGTTGCTGGCGTTGTTGCCACCACCGACATCGCGCACTTTACACCAAGTGGCACGCGAAATGTGACCGAAGAAAGTCGATTCTCCGTATATCCAAAGTCGTGACTAGAAACATCATAAGGTATAAACAAGTCGAATCCAGAGTCAGGGTATGCAGACTCGGCGACTTTTTTATTATGCACGGCAGTTTTTTCAGTATACATTTTCACAAGTTCGACATATTTTTCATCGGTCATAGTTGGATGCCTCATAATAAAAAGGTCGAGAGTTTTATATGAAGTTTGAGCGGGAACCATTTTATGTGAATGCAGGAAGATGAGATAGTAGTAATACTAACAATAGTAGAATATATAAAATAACTTTATATCATATTTTGAATTCAAAATATAATATGGGTTTCATTATTGTCCCGAAAGACAAATATCGCATTTTCATATTAAATAGGAGTTTGTGTTCCATTCGAACATAAAATATCACATCTATTTACATCACAAGGTGGACAATTCATAAAGTTCGGCGGCATGATTCCGATCGCTTTCGCTTCTTGCCATGTAACAACATTTGTATTGCATCCTGTATGAGCAAACATTGGCGGATAATGTTGCATACATGATGGTGTAGGAAGGTTATTATTCTTTGCAACACCACCAGCAGTGATGTAAATTCCTTGCGGCATCGTGATACCATATGGTGTATAATTCGCAACATTCTTGGTTGTCGGACTATAAAATATCTTCTTCTTTGTTCCGATATAGATGAATTTACCGCGCGCACACTTACATATATTATCAGCGTTACAGCATAATGGTTTGCTAAAATTACAAGAACCAGCTTTATTCATAATTTTAGAAATATACTGACCTTGACTATTTGTAATTCGGTAAGAGTTCTGATCGTCTTTAACCCATGTATTCGGATAAGTTCCAAACAGAATTCCCTTGAATCGTTCATCAATCATACCCGCGGTATTTTTAGTGGATTTTTTAACTATATCCGCATCATTGGTGCAGCAGTCGCCTGAGTTAAATATATACATAGGATATTGTCCTCCGATGCCACCATGCCCCATGGGTGTAATTCCGCGATACCGAGTTCTGGTAACATTTGAAACCATTCTAAATTGGCCCACGCCGCCGATATTGCGAAGTGTTCCATTTAGTGCGAAACCTTTATTACCAATACCTGATATGGGATCATTGCGCGGATTTCCTCCCGAGTTTGTTTTACGTTTTAAAGTTGCTATTGACATAGTAATATATTATATATAGTTTGAGTTATATATAATGTGGTGTTTTTATTATAAATAAAAAATAGGAAAATATGAAAATAGGAAATCAAATATAGAGAAGAATTCTTTTACTATTGTTTTTGTCTAAACAGCGTTTGAGACACCAGTAAAGTGGTGTATAAATAAACGGCCCGGCGACATCATCATACTCAGTGACATTGACGATACTCTTTCTTAAAAATATATAAACACATAGTTGTGCAAGACTATAAAACCCCCATGAGTGATGAATAATAATGGGCAATTTTTGTCCGTTGGTATGTTCAAAATATTTCTTAATCATGGGCGGAATGAATGAGTTTTTTTTGTTAAATTTGATAGGAAAATCAATGATTATATTTTGGGGATATTCTTTATTTCTCTCGTTTCTCTCGTTTCTCTCTTCCACAGCATCTTCCTCGTCCTCACCTCCTCCTACATCTTCGATCCTGAAAACCTTGTCGTCATTGACAAAAGCAAAAATGATTCCATCAATCACTATAATATCTTCTAAACTAATGAAGGGAACTGCGTATCCTTTTTTTTTCAAAAACGTTAACTGATTTCCTATATTTCCAATAAAGTGTAATAATACATCATAACTGACTCCTTTTTGATTGGACGCCTTACTTAAAAATGTTTGTAAAGGTGTCACAGAAGATGCATTAAATTCTATTTGTGTTGCGGAATGCAATGGTATTTTTTTGATGTGTTTACTATGCAGTATTTCTATATTTTCTCGAAGAGAGTCTAAAACGTATTCATTTGTTCTTATACTATATGTGTTCTCTTTTAATAGTGATACTTCTGTTTTGCCTATTCTTAAAGACGCTTCGGGATTCATGTTCTCTATATAAAATAAAAATATAAAAGAAAAAGTGTTAGAACATAAACACATGCGTGATGCGTGCTTTGCAGAGCGTATCTTACCTTTTACTTATGCTGGTTGTTGTTGTTGTTGTTGTTGTTGTTGTTGTTGTTTCCATTTAGTTGTCGTCCGACTCTTCGTTGGGATCCATGTTGCAAAGCTGGCGCTGATCGTGGTGTTCTTGTTCGTCGTATTCTTGTGTGACAGATACGGCTCCTCCTCTGGGTTGCTCGTCACGTGAATACCTTGATACCGCCCGGACGCCATCACCAAGGTCGATGCGAGGTCTGGGTGCAGAACGTCCACCATCACCGCCTTCCCTATCCGGCTTCTCCATCGTGCTCATGGTGCACTTCCAGAACCACGGGTCGTCGTAAACGATCTTGACGTCGTTTCCATCGAGCAGTTTCTGGCGCGTTTCACGTGCGAGTGTGTCGCGCATGTTCCACTTGAGGTGAATATATATGGTGCAGTATCTTTCGCCACGAGCGTCCGTCTTTTGCACGGCATCGATTCGTTCGATGAATCCGATTTTTAGGTCGCGCATCGTAGCGAAGACCGCAGCCTTGACTGGCTTCCCACGAATTGATGTGAATGTGCGTGGGATGCAGATGCTGGGGTGTGTAATTGGTTCATCACGGGGGCGGTCATCATGGCGGCGCTCATCGCGTTCCTCCACTCTTTCACGTGGAATATATCTCTCCTTGTTTCCTCCGTATCCACGCTGGTCACGCTGGTCACGCTGGTTGTAGTTGTTGTAGGACATTTTTGATTGACTTGGTTGTATTCGAACTGAACGTAATGCTTTCTGATGTTACTGCATTCTATTTATGTGTTCAATATCGTTTCAATTTTCTGTCGCCATAAATCAGATTAAAAAATAAAAAATAGAATAGTAATATATAAATAAAAATAATATATAGTATACACGTATATAATGAGTTTTTATAACTATAACGATTACAACGACGAACTATTATCTCGTCCTAGCCCTCCTTCTCCAAAATTAATAAGTGATAATGTAATGAGTGAGCTGTGCAACTATTTTAAATTAAGTAATTTGTTAAATATGATACGTCTTGACAACAATACAAAACCAACACATGATGTAACAATTTCTAACACAATTATGAATAGTATTATTGATAAAAAATTAGGAAGTATTACATATCACTATAGTAATAATAATAATGATAATAATACAAATACAAAATCGAAAAAGGCATATCATACATATGACTATCCTGAAATTTATTATAATAAAAAGTTATATAACAACACAACCGAGTGGATAAAGAAAGAGTTTAAAAAATGATTCACTTGAAACATAATATAACATAGTATTATTTACTATGTTATACACAACTGAAATATCATATTGTAACATATTGTCACAAAATATACAAACACAATGCGCGCGGTTTTTTACTTTTTACTTTTTACTTTTCATACTACCTACCCTTTTACACTAGTGTTGCTGCCTCTTATAAAATATATAGAACCTGGTATTTTTATTATGTGCAGCAAAATGAAAAAAAAAACTTTGCCGTTAAGAGACAAATAGTATTATCATGATTTCTTTATATTCATTTTCATAATAATACTATTTATAATAACTAAACACTATTGACTTTATAAAATAAATGATTTAAAAGTATAATATTATGTTATTATATACAACTACATCGTATAGTTTACTTATTTTCATATAGTATATTTTATACTATTTTAGTTATACCTTTATTCAGTTTTACTTGATTTTGTATCTATGTCAAAAAAAAATAAGACAAGTGAAATAAATGATATTATCGATTCATCCTATACGGAAGCAGATTATAGTTATAACAATGAATATTATGATGAAGTAGATAGCCATCGGCGTAGAAACGCGTCTCATGGTGGTGGTGGTAATCCATTTTCAAAAATAAGCAGTGTGCGTGCATCACAAGCATCTGTATCCACGCCCACGCTTCATACAAATTCATCCAATGCATCCAATATATTTATGAAATATACAGGCAATGCAGGTAATAATAACACAAATACTACCGGTGATAAATCTACCACGACTCCTAAAGAAATAAAAAATACAGAAGACGATTTCCCTTCACTTGGTGGATGTAAAAAGCCTACTACACTTGCAACGCCAGCGCCCATGAATTTTAAAAAAATAGTTGAGACCAAAAAATCTGTTGAAGTTCAGCAACAAGTAGTTCAACAGAAGTCTAGACCAAAACACGACGATTATTATAATGGTTTCAAGGTATATGAACAAGTGAAATATTATAGTGAAAAGAATGCAAAAAGTAAAATATATAGCAAAATATATTCAGATGATGAAGAAGATGATGACGAATATGATGATGATAATGATGAATAAAACCGATTTGACTACAATAAAATTTAGAAATTAGTTAATATTGTTTACTTATGGAAACAACATCAACAATAAGTTTAATAATAATAATCATTATCTATCTTATTAGTAATATATCATTTACATGAATGTTTTAAATATTCCCCCAGAATCTTATTACAATAAAAATGTAGAGTATTCTAAAAAATTCAAAATGAAACGTCTCCGGAATATAAACATGTACCTTACCTATATTAATAGGGAAAATGAGATTGAGGTTATTTCTAGAAAAAAACTTTATATCGAAAATAAACAAAACACTATTACGCGAAACCAGATAGTGAATACTATAAAGAATTCCCAGTGCAGAAATAGTATACATTATAAACTAATATCTATTATGGTATATAATATAAATGTTACTCCCGAAACGCTGTCGGATTATATTGAAAAACCTGAAAACTTCGTATCACTTTTTTCTCTAAGTAGAATTGATACATTTGAGCTTCAAAGCACAATTTCAATGTTGAAAGAATATAATGCAATGTATTTTTTCTTTTCAGAGGTTCCACATGAGCCTATTATCCCGCCTCTAGCCCTCCCCGATTCAGGAGAGAAAAATTCAGATATTTCCCAAAAAATGAACGAGCATTCATCCAAATCGCGCAATATAACAAAGCGTATTTATATACAACAAGGTAAAAATAATAAACGTAACATAAACCCTCATAATAAAACAAAACGTTACGATAAATACGTGAATTTGTTATAATGACGCCAGCAGTACTTAATTATATATTACAACTTTTTTCAAACCTATTTAAAACTATTCTGATAATAATATGTATCCAACCACCTATTGTTTCGTGTAACTAGAACACAGCTATCCCAACCCTACCTAACATGCAATCATTCCAACGTGAATATGCAGCCACGTTATCATCCGCGTCTGCATCCGCTTTAATATCTGCACTTGATAATATGCATAAAAGTCAACCTGTATCGTTTCCTGGTCACCAATATGGGGAAAATAATCATATTGAATATAAGGCAATTGAATTGTCGAATACAAATGTATCAGTAGCCACTGCCGCCACCCTCCAAGAAAAGATAATGCAGTTTTATTTTCAGTTGGTGAGAACAAGTGATGCAAACATGATTCAAAGTATCGCAAAAGATACACGCGATATCTTGTCTGTTATTATGACCGAATTGACGAAAACGGCATCATCTGAAACTAATAGTGACTATCATATTTATATGGATATGGGCGTCATCATGTTTAAAATACTGGCACATACTCGTGATATTGTGAGCGGTAAAGGTGAATACATGTTATTTTATGTGATGCTGACTGAATGGGCAAAGGTTGACTTTCGTTTTTTTGATTTCACGATTCGTTCATTGGTATACGACACGTCGCCGATATCAGAATCAGAATCACAATCACAATCACATCCAAAACATCCACTTGGATCATGGAAAGATATGAAATATTTTTTAACATATATGAAAGCGGTTCTCAATGATTCAAGTGAGTCTCAATCACATGTTTTTAAAGATATTCAGACGCAGCGCGACCTTTATTCAAGGTGTGTAAATACCATCGTCATTCTAATCAATGATCAATTGCGCGCGGATTACGCAGTATATACTCAATCGCATGCGGATTCCATCTCACTTGTTGCAAAATGGATTCCACGAGAGAAGTCAAAGAAGTTTGGATGGTTATATTGTTATCTAACTATGAATTATTTTCAGCATGAAATTCCGGGTGACCAGACACATCCATCCTATGAACGCGCAGTAAATCGTGCATTTATGAATTATCGCAAAATGATTTCTGCACTGAATAAAAAACTAGACACAACCCAGGTAAAAATGTGCGACAAAAAATGGAGCGACATTGATTTCAATAAAGTGACGAGTATTACGACACATAAACAAACCAAGTCGTTTCTGAATGTGAAGCATAATGGAGAAACATCACGCTATCCACATGATGCAGACCGCGAAAACTGCAGGTATAACTATGAGGAATATTTACGTGACGTGGTAGAGGGGAAACAAAGAATAAAGGGGTCACGTGTTTCTGTAGTTGATTTAGTAAAGTCGGCTCTTTCTAATCAGAATTTATTGATGTTCTCGACGCCCTCATCACCCTCATCACCCATAATTGACACTATAAACGCGCAATGGAGAGATAACTCGATAAATAACGGGGCCGACAATTTAGGAGAGATGATTGCAATGTGCGATGTTTCAGGATCGATGGAATCCGATAATAGTAATCCCCTTTATGCGGCGATTGGGTTGAGTATTCGCGTTGCAGAGAGGTCAGCACTTGGGCTGCGTATTATGACGTTCTCAGAAAGACCGCAGTGGATTCAGCTAGGTATACCAGGTGAATCGGATACATTCGTAAAACAAGTAGTTAAAGTCCGCGAGTCACCTTGGGGAATGACGACGAATTTCTATTATGCGCTTGACCTGATTCGTCAAGTGATTGAGGATAATAAAATGCCACGCGATGTTGTTGAGAAACTTACACTTGTTATATTTTCGGATATGCAGATGTGCGACGCATCACCCGAATTACGAAATATTGAGAAGAAAAACACGTTATTTGAAAATATTCGGCAAATGTTTGCAAAAATGGGCCAACGATTGTATGGCGATTCTGAAACAACTCTTAAACCACCCCATATTGTGTTTTGGAACTTAAGAAAAACAACAGGGTTTCCATGTATTTCTACGGATGAAAATGTGTCCATGATGTCCGGATTTAGCCCTGCACTTCTAAACGTATTTTGCCAGAAAGGCGTCAATGGACTTAAAAACTATACACCATGGAACACGCTGATTGAAACCTTGAACAATAGTAGGTATGCAATATTTGGGGACGCGTTTAAAAAAATGGTGAGTCAGTAAATATAATTTCAGTAAAATATTTTATGTTATTATATATTATAAGCATACCTGTTATCTGTCTCTTCAATATAAACTAAAAATGTCGATACAAAAACATCCCCTTATGACGATTGTCAATATTGTCATCTTGGCTATTATTTTGACATATGTGCAAGCAATGAAAGTGAAGTGCGGTTATTGCACAAATATTCCTGAAACCAATTATGTTACTATTTTAACTTCAGTTATACTTGCACAAGTTTTAGCAGTTTTAATCTTTCCCATCCAGGTAAGGAACTTTTTGATGAATAATATGTGGCTTATTTTGGTTCTAATAGTAATGAATATTGCTAACATTGTATTTCTGTATCAGTTCATCCAGAAGATGAAATCAGTTCAATGCGAACAATGCACAAGTGAATGGCGGCGTTCATTCCTTTACTACTACTCTTCCTTTGTGCTTATTTTATATGCTATCAATATCGTATTGTCTATTATGGCGGTTGTTATCATGTGCATGTATTACAACCCACGTTCACAAATTGTTACAAAATCGCTTGTTAAAAAAGGGCGTAAATAAGTTATTTATTGGAATAACATATATTTTTATTTCTAATGCCGGAAAATTGAAATAGAAATAAAAATATATAAGAATAATAAGAAAATCAGTGAGTCAGAAATATCAAGATGGAAAATAACAATGGCAACAACGCAAGTCACTTCAACATCAATATCATCAACAACAACTATTACGCTGATGAATATCATAATGACAATAACTATAATCATGAACCGCAACCGCAACCGCAACCGCAACCTCAACCTGAAAACGAGCCAATGAACAATGACGAAATTCTTCCTATTGCAATGCGTTCAAATATGCTACGCATGTTACATGAATTAAGAGTACCCCTTTATGCACTTGGACCACTTAGAGGTGGTGCTGCTGGCGCACACGTTGACGACATGGAACAAGCAGCTGTTGCAGTGCTTGCACGTTCGCTCTATGATGCACGCCCTATCAAACATGTCATTGATATCGCTGACGGCGAAACCGGTGAAAAACATGGAATCCACGAATTGACATACGATCCTGAAACTGCCGAAGAACTGAAAATCAATACTGCGTGCGGTATATGGCAAGAAGAGTTTGAAGTCGGCGAAACAATCAAAGTTCTGCCATGCAACCATGCTTTCAGAGCAGAGGCAATTACAAAATGGTTGACTACGGAAAAGGCTGAATGCCCCATGTGTCGTTTTAAAATGAAATCTAAGGAGATTATTGTTCATCCTTCCATTGAGGGTACGGGCGCGGGCGCGGGTGAGGGTACACAATATCATTATCACGATGACGACAGCGACACAGATAATGATGATGATGGTAATGGAATCATAGAGCCTGACCCCCAGCCTCAACCCCCAGTCGACGAGCAACGTGCCAGAGAAAATAATATCATGTATCGCCAAAATAATATTATTTACAATCGTCCACACGGAGGTGGGATTGCAGATATGGGACGCGATATGTACTATGGGATGTCAATGCCCATGAATCAACTTCTTCAAATGCGTGGGAGACTTGTTCACGGAGGAAGAGCATTGGGTGCAGAAAGTGGAGGAGGTGTCGTTGCTTCTATTCCACCCTCTCAGCCCTCCCAGCCTCCCAACATCATTACAAATATCAACTACTATATTAACCAAATCAACCAATACCAGATTTCAGCCGAAGAACAGGAAGAGGCAGATATTGAAGAAGCAATCCGTCGCAGCTTGGAATAAAACCACCTTACCATCTTAAATATCGTCTATATCAATTGTATTTTCTTGAGTGTATTCAAATTTTTTACAATGGTTATGAGTATTTTTGTTTTGATATTTATTTCCTCCTTGGTATTTTCCGTCCTCTTCTTCTTTATGTCCGTCACCCTCATTATCCTCCTCCTCATCCTCCTCCTCGTCGTTATCATCCTTGTTCTCGTCATCATCCTCACTATCGCTAATATCATAAGACTGAGAAATAACTCCCTTTCCAATATGTTTCACATTAGTTGTAATAATTACACTTTGTTCTTTGAGTGTATCGTCATCATCGCTTCCGCTTCCACTTCCACTTCCACTTCCGCTTCCGCTTCCCTTCTTCTCCATCTTTTTAACCATTTCTTGATACTTTAGCGTATTCTGATCGACAAATGAAATACTCGATGAACCATAGTTGTCATAATCACTCGTTATACTTTCATCTTTAAAACTTTGAAATACACCATGCGTTCTTCTCAAAATATCACGTTCCGATGAATTATATACTTCAAGCAGGTCGCAATAGTTTACGTTTTTTTGTCCCGCACCACCACCACTACCCTCATTCACCCAGTCTCTCAACCCTACTAAAATGTATACCCCACTATCTATCATATTATCTCTTTTATTTCTTCCTGTAAATTTACCCCGAATCATGCATCGCCTTTCTTTTCCGTCATCACAGATTACATCGCATGTGTTGCCCAATAGTTTTTTCACGATTGCATATTTTTCATTACTTGAAAGCGACAATCGCAGTTCATTTTTTCCTTTTGTTAAATGTTTTCTTGCTATTTTTTTACCCTTACAACCACCTTTATCGTTAATCACCATTATGTAATACTAAAGGTAAAAACAAAAAATGTGGAGTTAGATTCGCGTTTTATAAACTCGGACTAGTTATTTAAATATATAACTTATGTTTTATATAGTTTCAATAATATTATTAAATCTTTAGAAATAACCATATATCATCAAAAACCCCAAATACCCAAATACTCCTAACGAATAATATATTTTTTTTCTTACTATACTATATAAATAAAATGGCTATTACTTGGAGACAACATGTTAAAAATACTATGTCGCGTATGGGGAAAGCGACTCATTTAAAAGATGCTTTGAAGGAAGCATCTAGAACTTGGTCATCAGTGAAGAAAGACGCTGGTGCAGTAGTTAGCGCCGTTGAAGGCAAGACTAAACGCAGACGTGGACGTTCTGGTCGCAAAGCACCCAAAGGCAAGAAGCATACTCGTAGAACAAAGTCTCGCAAAGGTTCTCGCAGAAGCCGCAGAGGTGGAGCAGTATCGGCTTATGACGGGGGAAATGGTGTCGCTTCAAGTGCATCCTCCCTTAGTTAAACACACCTAGTATCTAACACCATAGTATTTTATATGATAATATCATGACATGAAACACAACCATCATGTCATTATGTTTAGCTCAATACCTAACCTCTCGCACCAACACCTAAACTCGGTGTCATTTTATCTTCTTTCATCGTTTCAGCTTGTGTTTTACTTACAAATAGTCCACGATTAAAATTATGCAATAGTTTTTTATAACTTTGTGTCGTTTCATCTACATTAAATATAGCATTATACTTTTTTTTTGTTTCATCAAAACTCAATCTTTTTTCAGGATTGGGATGAAAGTTTAAAAGCAATACTTTTGAAAATTCAATGACTAGTTTATTATGTATAAAACCAGTAATCGATATAAATTGTATAAAACATAAAAACATCAAGCTAAGCGAATATGAGTCCCATGTTCGAATATATTTTAATAATTTTTTTATTATTTCATCTCTTGTTGCACCTGTGTCAATAATATGTCTTGTGTAGTAATCTACAGCAGTATCTCTAAAATGCCACACAAAAGTATCCGAAAATATTTTTAAGCCGATATTATTTTTCACATATTCATCGATTAACCCAGTAAGTGCGTCTTTTGTCAAAACAGGGTTCACCTTTACAAGATAGCAGATAATATGTATTTCAATGCACCATATATAATAACTTGGACTATATGCATAAAAATATTTCTTATACGTTTCGGGGCGAATATCGTTTAAAGGAATCGACAACCCGAAATCAATAATAATCGGTATTTTTTTTGATTTTTCGATTAATATATTTGACAACTTTAAGTCAAAATGTATGATTCCGTGTTTATTTAGCGTTTCAATGTTTTGCAGTAAATAGTCGTATGAATAAAGAATATATGTTAATATTTCTTTTTTGTCCGTATCCGGGTGTGTAAAATAGTCAATGATACTAATATTTTCAATAAATGGTATTTTCATAATTGCATAACTAGATGCTGGTATGGTGTCTGTTCCCGTCCCCATACCCATTCCCGGATATTTTTTATCGCGTATAATTTTACACATATCTCGTTCTCGTCTATCTATTTTTGCCAAATTGATACTACACATGTTTACTACAGGTGCGTAATAATATTCGTATAGCTTTATCCTTTTTATTATTTTGCCGATTAAATATTCGTTTAAATCGGTTTTGTTATTTTTCACCAGTTTAGAAGCATATTTTTTATTTTTACTAACAGAACCATCGCATTCTATTGCAGGATAAAAAATACAACCAAATGTTCCTTGACTAATGAGTTTTGTTCCCATACCCATACCTTTCCATGCATCCTTATCAATGAGATTTGTAGGTTGGTCTATAATACTGCTTGAAAATATTCGATTCATTGTGTAATTAGAGATTCCTTTGTTATATTCTTTTGTTATATTCCTTTGTTATATTTCTTTTAATAGTTTAGCTATTTAAATAAAATATAATATAAAAATAATTAATATTATCTTGTCTTATTTTATAAGTATATAAAACACAATACAACACAAGATAAAATGTCTAAAATATCTTCAAAGATGGCAAAATATGGTTCGGGGTCGGGGCCGAGTTTATTTACTAGCTTAGTTAATATTACTATTTATATAGTTGCCGCGTATATATTGTATAGAGTAGTTTACTATCTTGTCAATATGCGTTCATCTGCGATGCCGAATGTTCCTGATTCTTCTAGTGGTGGTAATAATAGACAAACAGGAGGATGTTCCAGTGGAACATGTGGAGGTAACTAGTGCGTTCCTGCATTTTCATTACATTACATTACATTACATAATATAATAACTTGTGTTATATTATATAACTATATCATGTATTCACTTGTATCAGTTCCGTATTATGACCATCGTACCCAGTGTTATACAAAGGTAATTAAGTTAAATAAAATGCCCCCTGCTGATTCTCCTCTTAATCAAATCATCAAAAATGTCGGTCCGATAAGGTTATCACCCTTTCAGACGGATAGCGCGTTTTCAGGATGCAATGGTAAGTGTGGATGCGGCAACATATCGCAGTGTTGCAATATTCTAATCACAAAAGTAAACGATAAGTATGATTTGATGTGTATAGACGAGCTACCAACATTGTTTCAGTTTTTGGTAACAAATGGTTTCACTATCGATACAACCATTACGAAAATGATGCAAAACTCGAATGTTAAACTTAGCAATGATTTGATATGTTTCTTTTCATAAAATAATTTTGGTTACTAATATTTTTTTTCTTATTCTTGTTCCTGTTTTTTTTTCTCTTCTTGTTTCTTTTTCTTTTTATTTATTTTATCATCATCCATTATAGTGGGTGTTATTGCGGGTTTATTTAATAATTTTATACCTTCTATAAATGAACGCCCTTCAAATGTATTATCTATACGATTTTTTAAATAAATTGTCAGATTGGTAAGATTAGGTTGATAGTATAACAATACAAATGTGAATGCAGTAGTTGCTCCTAATTCTTTTACTCTTTTATGATCAAATCCAAATAAGTTATCAAAAGGATATGGTATAAATTCAATAAGGTTGCGCGCTATATATATTAAAACACCATCTATCCAAATAATTATAATAAGTATAAAAATACTTGTTATTAATGTTTTTTTATCATATTTTTTACTATCAAAAGTATCTTGAAAATTTGTAATTATAAATGCAAAGACAGCACCCATTATAAAATAAATAATTGTAATGAATCCTATATCGATTATTTTATTTAATCGTATTAGAATATCTTGTAAAAGAGGCATTTTTTTTTCTGTTGATTTTTTTTTTGGCTCACTAGTATCT
>Ga0209770_10000284_pt1 | contig 29207 bp, 25 predicted proteins | sample LauGreSu1BDMLBDD_2_FD_187572 | JGI IMG/M metagenome (GOLD analysis project Ga0209770, IMG submission 187572) | Freshwater lake microbial communities from Lake Michigan, USA - Su13.BD.MLB.DD (SPAdes) (version 2) | ecosystem: Environmental > Aquatic > Freshwater > Lake | place: Lake Michigan, USA...
TTTCTCTGGTTCTGGCAGCAAAACCCTGACAACTCCTTCTCGGACCTCTACGTGTTGAGCCACGTTGCTCTGACTGACGCTGCAGTTCTTGCTTTCTTGCTGGTGCTCGCCATGCGCATCAGCTGGTGGGAAACGACACGTGAGGAAAAGATGGAGACTGTCTACGCAGACATGCTCTCCACTCTCGAGCGGTATTTCGCGCCGCACCGTTCCAACTAAACGTGACTGTCGACCCTGAGGATTTCACAGTCCACGAAGCATCGACGCGGGGTTTCACACAGGCGTTCATCCACGAGCGCGTGTCGGCTGACGCACCGACGATTGTTTGTGTACACGGGTGGCCGGAGACCAAGCGCATTTTTTGGAAGGTGATCGCGCCACTACGCGACGCCGGATTCAATGTGATTGTGCCCGACCTTCGAGGTTTCGGTGACTCAGAGATAGCACCAGACGGTTTCAACGATGTCGCTGCACACGCGAACGACATTTTCACCCTGGTGCGTGACCACCTCGGATACGACAAGGTCGTGCTGGCTGGCGGCGACCTTGGTGGGCCGATCATTCAGCATCTTGCTCTCATGGAGCCTGAGTGGGTCGAGCGCATGGTGCTCTTCAACTCACCACTGCCATATGACAAAGCGACGATGTCACATCTCGACACGCGGCCACCACGTGCATCGATGGACTATTTCGTCCGCCAAGCAACCGATGCCGATGGACTTATCCGCGAATTGCCGACCGAGAGCTCGCGAATGAACTACATCGCCACGTTCTACACGTCGCGCTACTGGGCTCATCCGGGATCGTTCTCTGACGCTGACATCCAGTTCCATGTTGCGCCATTTGCCGACGCCTCAAAGTTGCGTGCCAGTTTCGCCAATTACGAGTCGTCGGTTCCAGGTACGCGAGTGTCCGCTCAAGTGAAACTCGGACCGAACCATCACACGAAGACCATGGTTCTGTTCGGACCAAGCGATCGTGTGCTGTATCCCGATTTCGACAAAATGGCCGCACTGGTGTTCACAGACCACGTCGGACCGTTCCTCCTGCGCGACTGCGGTCACTTTGTGCCGTGGGAAGCTCCGCATCAGTTTGTGTCAGGAGTCGTTGCGTTTTGTTCTGACCTTCTGCGTTAATCGCTCGCCGACGAGTCATTCTTGAGTCGCGCAGCAATCTCTCGGTCGCGTCGAATCACGTTGCGCACGACCACTGTTGCAATCGTTGCGACCGCAGCCAAGAGGATTGCAAAGACCAGCCACTGGAGGGCACCACCTCGGTCTCCGGCTTGCTCAGGTTTCTTGCCACAGTTCGGCTTTGGGAGCAGACCGATGCATTGGGATGGCTCTTCTTCGAGGTCGTAGACAAAAGTCGATTGTGACGCAGGCAACGTGGTGTCAGATGTGTCTTGATTTTTTGTCAGACCAGCACTCGCCTGCAGCGCATCGGTGAGGGGCATGGCAGTGAACAACATCGCAAGTGAGATGACTGCGAATGTGCGACGAGTCGACATGGCTCCATCGTCACACGCCAACTAAGGTGAAACAAGTTATGAGCACGCACGACACCATTCTTGTCGTTGATTTTGGTGCCCAATATGCCCAACTCATTGCACGCCGAGTGCGAGAGGCCGAGGTCTATTCAGAAATCGTCTCTCATCGGCTCTCGGCCGCTGAGATCGCAGCGAAGAGGCCGAAGGCGATCATTCTCTCGGGAGGGCCGAAGAGCGTTCATGTCGAAGGCGCTCCCACACTCGATCCCGCCGTGTACGACCTCGGAATTCCGATTCTTGGAATTTGCTATGGCTGCCAGTTGGTCGCCCAGCAACTGGGGGGAGGCGTCGAACGCGGTGGAAGAGGCGAATATGGTCGAGCCACACTCACGCGAACCGCCTCAAGCAATCTCTTGCCCGATGTCATGGGTGAGTCCAGTGACGTCTGGATGAGCCACTTCGATGCTGTGCACACGTTGCCCACCGGTTTCACAGCAACAGCTTCAACCCCCGATGCTCCAATGGCAGTCATCGAGAACGAAGCCCGCAAGATCTTCGGAGTTCAACATCACCCCGAAGTCGTCCACTCGGTGGGCGGTCAGGCACTCTTGCGCAAGTTTCTCGTTGACATTGCCGGTTGTGAGCCCAACTGGACCATGTCGTCCATCGTCGACGAGCAGATTGCCGCAGTGAGAGCCCAAGTGGGAAGCGAGCGAGCAATCTGTGGACTGAGTGGTGGTGTCGATTCGTCGGTAGCAGCCGCATTGGTGCACCGTGCAATTGGCACCCAACTCACGTGCGTCTATGTGGACACCGGTCTCATGCGCAAAGGTGAGAGCGAACAGGTCGTCGACACATTCCGCCGAAGTATGGGTATCGAACTCATCCATGTCGATGCAGGTCAGAGGTTCTTCGAGAAGTTGAAGGGCGTCACAGAACCTGAGGCGAAACGCAAAGCGATCGGTGAGTTGTTCGTGAGAATCTTCGAGGAGCACACCGGAGGTTTGACCGATGCCAAGTTCTTGGTGCAAGGAACGTTGTATCCCGACATCATTGAAAGCGGCGGAAGCGACGGGACTGCCGCGGTCATCAAGAGTCACCACAACGTGGGTGGTCTTCCCGAAGACATGACGTTGCAGTTGGTCGAGCCAATACGGCACCTCTTCAAGGACGAAGTACGTCGTGTGGGCTCAGAGCTCGGACTTTCCGATGACATAGTGTGGAGACAGCCGTTTCCCGGCCCTGGCTTGGGTGTGCGCATCATCGGAGAAGTGACACCAGACAAAGTCGCGACTCTTCAGCATGCAGACGCAATCGTGCGAGAGGAAGTGCGAGCGGCCGGTCTCGAGCGCGACATCTGGCAAGCCTTCGCTGTTCTCGCAGATATTCGAAGTGTCGGTGTCATGGGTGATGAGCGCACGTACGGTCGTCCGATCATCATCAGAGCAGTCACCAGCGACGATGCGATGACTGCAGACTGGGCGCGCTTGCCCTATGAGTTGCTCGAGAAGATGTCGAGTCGCATCATCAATGAAGTTGATGGCATCAACCGCGTCGCCTACGACGTGACGTCGAAGCCACCTGGCACCATCGAGTGGGAATAGTTCAAAACCGTTGTCCTACAAGGATTTGAACGGCGATGTCCAAAGCCCCGCGGTACTCATTACCCTTTGTCGCACCATGATTGGCACCCGAGGTCGTCCTCGTCTGCACCGTGTCCGCTCGAACGGAATTGTCTGCGCGCTTCTCGTTGCGGCCTCAGTTGCCGTCCCCGCAGGACAGCGTGCGGGGGCCACAGGTGTCGACGACAAACTGCGTGAAGCTGAAGCCATCGCCGACGAACTTGAGCGATTGTCCGAACAGATGGACTCATTGGGTGAGGACTACGTCGAGGCAATTGCTCGCCAAGAAGAGCTCGGGGTGGAAGTCGAACAGGCCAAGCTGCAAGTGGCCGAGAACGAGGCCAAGCTGGCCCAGATGCGAGGGACGCTCTACACGGCCGCCGTCAGTCAGTTCATGAACGGTGGTCGAAACAGCACTCTCACCAACTTGTTGACGAGCACAGGTGGTGTGCAAGACGCTCTTCAACGCCAAGAGTTGACCGCGATCGCTTTGAATACGGGTGCGATGACCACCGACTCTCTCGGGTCATTGTCGACCGAGCTCAACAAACAGCGCAAAGTGCTCGAGAAGAAACAGGTACAAGCACAGAGTCTCGCCGAGACGGTTCTCACCCGGCAGGGTGCAGCTGAGTCACTCGCGTCGAGATACCAGGATCGTCTCGGAAGTGTCCAGGGTGAACTTGCGGTACTGCTGCGACAAGTGCGCGAGCGACGCAATGCCCAGGCGCTCGAAGAAGCCCGTCGTATCGCGGCTGGCTACGAAAGCAAGTACTCGTCGACTCAGTCGAAGTACAAGAACATTCCCAAGGTCTCTGCTCGTGCGCAAGCTGCAATCAACGCTGCGCTCGGACAACTCGGAGTGAAGTATCAGTACGCGCGTAGTGAACCTGGCGTCGCATTCGACTGTTCTGGCCTCACTGCGTATGCGTGGGGTCGAGCCGGAGTCGGATTGCAACGAAGTTCGCGCACCCAATACGCGAGTCTCCCGAAGATTCCCACTGAGTTGGCTGCTCCTGGTGACCTGGTCTTCACAGGTTCGCCCATTCACCACGTGGGCATCTATCTCGGCGGTGGTCAGATGGTGCACGCTCCACAGACTGGTGACGTGGTGAAAGTGTCACCGGTTCGTTGGTACAAGGTCGTCGGGGTCGTTCGTCCCGGTTGATCTACGCACACCGGTCGCGTACTACGGTTCGCAGTTGTGGTGGCTGGAATCAACGAAGTGAACGTCAGTCGTTGGCTCGACGACAACATCGAAGAATTGACGTCACCGTTTTCGTTCACTCTCATCGCCGGTGGACGTAGCAATCTCACCTACAAAGTGGTCGATGCAGAAGGTCGGACAGTCGTACTACGTCGGCCACCCCTGGGACACGTGTTGGCAACGGCCCATGACATGGCACGTGAGCACCGAATCATCTCAGCAATCGGGTCATCGACTGTTCCGGTACCGAAGACGCTCGGACTATGCACGGACACTTCAGTGAACGACGCACCTTTTTATGTGATGTCGTTCATCGAGGGCACAGTCCTCGACTCACCAGCGAAGGGCGAAAGTTTGCCAGTTCACCTTCGACGACCTGCGTCAGAACATCTCATCGACGTCCTCGCCGACCTTCATTCCCTGGATGTCGATGCCATCGGACTGGGTGACCTCGCAAAGCGGACTGGCTACATCGAGCGACAGGTGAAGCGTTGGACGACGCAGTGGGAGAATTCAAAGACCCGCGATCTCGATGCCATCGATGAAGTCGGCCGTGTCCTTGCGGCCAACATTCCAGACCAGCAAGGGGTAGTGGTAGCTCACGGGGATTATCGCTTTGGGAACTGCCTGACGGATGTGTCGACGGGTCGCATCGTTGGCGTGTTGGACTGGGAGCTGTGCACACTTGGTGATCCGCTGGCCGATCTCGGATACATCGGCGTGTATTGGACCGACAACGGACATCCGTTGTTGCGCGAAGTTGACCCCTCGGGTATCGAAGGGTTCCCGAACTACGCAGATCTGGTGCAGCGGTATGCCGAGAAAACTGGGCGTGATGTGTCCAATGTGGGGTACTACCGAGCATTTTCGAGTTGGAGACTCGCAATCATCAGCGAAGGTGTCTTCGCTCGGTTTTCAAAGGGCGTCATGGGCGACACTGGTCAAGACACGTCGCTCATGAAAGCGAGCACCGAGGTGCTGGCAGAATCTGCATTGGAAGCCGTTAGGGGGATGTCATGACGATTGTGTTGGAAGGTTGGACGAGAGGGTCATTCTCCGCTGGTGGAATCACACGGGACACCTATCGAAAAGGGGAAGGGCCTGCAGTCATCGTGGTGCATGAAATTCCGGGCATCACCCCAGCTGTCGCACGTTTTGCTGAAGAAGTCGTTGCGCGTGGTTTCACTGTGGTCATGCCAGATCTCGTGGGCACTCCAGGCAGGGATGTCAGTGGCGGCTACATCGCCTCGTCGATGTTGAAGGTGTGTATCTCGCGGGAATTCACCACGATGGCGATGAACAAGACATCCCCGATCATCTCGTGGCTACGGGCCTTGGCTCGTTCCCTTCACAACGAAGTTGGCGGAAAGGGTGTCGGAGCAGTCGGTATGTGCTTCAGCGGAGGTTTTGCTCTCGGCATGATGGTCGACGACATCATGGTCGCGCCAGTGCTCTCGCAGCCCTCACTTCCGTTTGCGGTCGGCAAGAAGCGTGCACGCGACCTCAACTTGTCGCCCGATGATGCTCTCGTCGTCAGGCGCCGTGCTTCGGAAGGTTGTCAAGTACTTGGACTTCGTTTTGACCAGGACAAGTTGGTCGGTGATCGTTTCTCGACGTTGCGCGACATGCTCGGCGAGGCTTTCGTGGCAATTGAACTTCCATCCAAAGACAAAAAAGACCACTCAGTTCTCACTGAGCAACGCGACGACGCGGCAGTCGTCCGGGTGCTGGACTTTTTCGCATCCAAGTTGCTCTGACGCGAACAACCGTCGCTCGCCTACAGCGTGACCACACGCGCTGAGTATTCGGCGTTCTTGAAAGATGCTGCGGCCTTCGTCACGGTTGCGCCGTTTGATGTCGCGGACAATAGGTGACGAGCGAGCAGTCCTTTCGCTGCCTTCGCATTGTGCCCACCGACCTTGCCGCCACTCTTGGCAACAAGCTCGAGCCTGATGGTGCCGGTCAGTTGATCCCAGTCGATGGCACCTCGATGTTCCTGTGGCAACAGGTCGATGAGGGTGCGGCGTTGTGAAATGTGAAGCAGCGCGCTCGTCACTTCAGGTCGCCACCAAGTAGCCAGTGAGCCAGTCGATTCGAGGCGAGCGCCCATCTTCAATCGGTAATCGGGCAGTGGGTCACTTGCCATCACCAACCCTGTGAGCGCACTCACGACTGCGATGGACGACAATGCGCGTTTGCGTTCTGCCGTACTGAGCGATGCAAGGTCGAGGTGATCCCAGACAACGCCCGTGTATCGCTGCCAGGCGGGGAGCGAAGGGGCACCAATGAGAGACGCATTCGCACGACGTGCACGCTCGAGGTGCTCGCCCTTCACGCCGAGAAGTGCAGCATCGCCACCACGAAGTTTTTTCAACGCTTTCACCACAGTGAGACACTTGTCCTGCAGTGTCTCACTGAAGGTTCCCGATGCCGGGTTCCATGGCTGACCGGCGTTGCCACCCGCTGCTTTTCCTTCAGACGGTGGAAGAAGAATGAGAATGGATGTCGCTCCGATGTGCTCATTCTTGTCTGTCAGCCGTACTCTTTCGGTATGCGAGTACGAGTTGACACCGCAAAATGCCAAGGCCACAACCGTTGTTACGCGCTGGCGCCCGAGTTGTTCGACGTCGACGACTACGGAAACGCTCACGAACTGAACGATGGCGTGGTGCCAGCTGGTCTCGAAGACAAAGCCCGTTTGGCGCTTGCCAACTGTCCTGAGTTCGCAATCTCAATCGAGGAGTGACCGACATGACTGACCTGTATGGCCCGGTTTCGGATTGGCAGAACGACTTCGATCATGCCGATCCGAAGTACAACGAGAACATCCACGACATCTGGACGGATCTGCTCGAGAACAAGAAGTGTCCGGTGGCGCACACCGATCGCTACGGCGGTGCATGGTTGCCGTTGACGCACGAGTACGTGCACGAGATCGCGTACGACACCGATCACTTCACGAGTCGGTCTGTCGTGGTGGGTCGCCTCAAGCCGAGCGAGATGGAAATCCCGCCACCGCCAGCACCGATCGGCAACGCACCGCCCATCACGAGTGATCCGCCGTTCCATCATGAAGCGCGTCGTCTCCTTCTTCCTGCTTTCGCCCCGAAGAAAATCGAGCCGTGGGAAGAAGAAGTTCGGCAGATTTGCAACGAACTCATCGACAACATGGGCGACTCCGAGTTCGTCGATGCAGCCGTGCAGTACGCGCAACACATTCCGGTGATGGTCATCGCGCGCATGCTCGGACTTCCGCTGGAGGACTCCGACAAGTTCCGCGGATGGGTTCACCTCGTTCTCGAAGCAGTGAACGAAGAGCCTGAGACACGTCGCAAGAAGTTCGAAGAATTCGAGGCGTATCTCGACTATCACGTGCAGGATCACATCGAGAACCCACGTGACGACTTGATTTCTTACTTGTTGAACGCCGAAATCATGGGCAACAAACTCATTCCAGAACACGTTCGTGGAACGATCGTGTTGTTGCTCATCGCCGGCATCGACACCACCTGGAGCGGCATCGGATCATCGTTGTGGCACCTTGCCACGAACTCGGTTGACCGTCGTCGTCTCGTAGAGAACCCCGATCTTCGCTCGACTGCCATCGAAGAGTTCCTACGTGCCTATGCGCCGGTCACCATGGCGCGGATGGTGAAAGAGGATTACGACTTTCACGGTTGCCCGATGAAGGCCGAGGACTGGGTGCTTTTGCCGTTCCCTGCAGCCAACCGTGATCCCAATGTCTTCGAAGACGCAGACAAGGTCATCATCGATCGTGCTGAAAATCGACACGCAGCATTCGGTCTCGGAATCCATCGTTGCGTGGGCTCGAACCTGGCGCGTCTCGAAATGAACGTCGCGGTTGACGTGTTCCTCGAGCGCTTCCCAGATTTCGAATTGAACACTTCTGAAGAGGTGAGGTGGAGCGTCGGCCAGGTCCGTGGTCCGCGCTCATTGCCTGTTCGAGTTCTCGCGCGGCGCTGACACGACAGACGAATCTCGACAACTGACATCGGCAGTGGTCGCGGGCACTCGCTCTACGACACAGCCCCGTCTTACACTGGCTCGGTCATGGTGAATGTCGGGGTCGAGAGTGAGTCAGATGAGGGGTTGAATCCTCAGCAACTCGATGCCGTCACGCACCCTTCCGGACCACTTCTGGTCATTGCAGGTGCAGGCTCTGGAAAGACTCGCGTTCTCACGCAGCGTGTGGCGTGGCTCATTCGCAACGGCGTTCATCCAATGAACATCCTGGCAATCACCTTCACCAACAAGGCTGCCGACGAAATGAAAGAGCGCGTGTCTGCATTGGTCGGGCCGATGGCTCGCAACATGTGGGTCACCACTTTCCACAAGAGCTGTGTGCGCATGTTGCGGGCGCACGCCGACAAGCTCGGGTACCCCAAGACGTTCAGCATCTACGACGCATCGGACAGCAAGCGATTGGCAGGCTATGTGGTGCGCGACATGGGGCTCGACCCACGAAAGTTCCCGGCACAAGCCGTTCAGTCGCACATCAGTTTGTGGAAGAACGAACTGGTCTCTCCGTCGGTTGCGCTTGATTCAGCCCAGCACATCGTCGACCGCCGTCATGCAGAGGCCTACAAGGAATACCAGTTGCGTCTCGAGCGTGCTGGTGCAATGGATTTCGACGACTTGCTCGTCAACACGGTGAGACTTCTTCGTGATTTCCCCGAGGTTCTTGCGCACTATCAGCATCAGTTCCAGCACATATTGATCGACGAATATCAAGACACCAACCGAGCTCAGAACCAGATCGTGCTCATGCTCGGAGCAAAACATCACAACGTGTGTGTCGTCGGTGACACCGACCAGAGCGTCTATAAATTCCGTGGGGCCGACTTCCGCAACATCACCGACTTCGAGAATGCATTTCCTGAAGTCACTGTCGTTGTTCTCGCACAGAACTACCGCAGTACTCAGACCATCTTGAACGCGGCGAATGCGGTCATTGCCAACAATCAAGACCGCAAGCCCAAAGAACTGTGGACCGCACACGGCAGCGGTGACCACATCGTTCGCTATTTCGCCGAAGACGAACACGAGGAGGCCGGTTGGGTGGCCAGTACGGCCAACGACATGCACGAGAGTGACGGTCGCCAATGGCGAGAAATCGGTGTCTTGTACCGCACCAACGCTCAAAGTCGTGTCGTTGAAGAAGCATTCATGCGACAGGGCATTCCGTACCGTGTGGTCGGTGGAACCAAATTCTACGACCGCAAAGAAGTGAAGGATGCAATCGCCTATCTGAAGTTGGCAATCAATCCCAGTGATGAAGTCAGCATCAAGCGCATCATCAATGTGCCGAAGCGCGGAATCGGTGACACCAGCATCGGCAAGCTTGACGCATGGGCACGTATGAATGACACGAGTTTTCTGCAGGCCTTGCGTCAGGCTTCAGAAGTTGGAGTCACTGGTGCTGCAGTGCGAGGCATCACTTCATTCCTTGCTCTCGTCGACAAGCTGGCCGCCACTGCCCAAGATGGTCCGGCTGCCGCATTGCAGGTTGCACTGGAAGACAGCGGGTACATCTCTGAGCTTGAAGCCGAAGACAGCGTGGAATCAGCTGGTCGACTCGAGAACATCTCTGAACTCGTCGGTTCTGCGGCAGAGTTCACCGTCATCGACGAGTTCCTGGAACAGGTTGCCTTGGTCGCTGACACAGATGATCTGGATGACGGCAATCGAGTCGTGTTGATGACACTGCATTCGGCGAAAGGTCTCGAGTTTCCTGTGGTCTTCTTGATCGGATGCGAAGAGGGGGTCTTCCCACATAATCGTGCGTTGCTCGACCCTGCAGAACTCGAAGAAGAACGCCGCCTCGCGTACGTCGGCATCACGCGTGCTCGCGAGAAATTACTGGTGTCTCATGCATGGCAACGCATGTTGTTCGGCCAGACGCAATACAACCCGCCTTCGCGGTTTCTCGGTGAGATTCCCGCAGAGCTCTTCGATCGTCAAGGTCATGTTGATGCCGGCTACGACAATGACCGCGTGTACGGACGCACACCCGGTGACTGGCACAACAGTGACATGCCTGCATACAAGCGCCGACAAGAGCAGGTCATTTCGTCAGGCTTCTCGTCGCGCGAGTCATCATCGCGGCGACCTGCCCCACGAAACCTCGACCCCTCACAGATGGGGCTGCGCATCGGTGACGACGTGGAACATGCCATCTTCGGCGAAGGGGTCATCATCGACATCACAGGCGCCGGCGACAAGATGGAGGCCACCGTTCGTTTTCGCGATGCAGGCACCAAACACCTCGTCCTCGCCTGGGCCCCACTCAAGAAGGTTGGGTAGCCAGCCCGTTCAGAGCCACCACATGTCGTCGGGTCGCTGACCGCTTCAATACCCGCACTCACGACCTAGATTTGTCGCCATGAAGGCAGCGATTCTGGTTGAGAGTCTGACGGGCAATACGTGGAAGGCCGGCGAGAAAATTGCCGCGAACTTGCAACAAGAGAACTGGTCGATTACTTCGCTCTCGCCAGTGAAATCGCCTGACTTCGCTGGAATTCAAGAAGCAGAAGTCGTGCTCGTTGGCACGTGGGTGCATGGTCTCTTTGTTGTCGGACAGGCACCATGGGCGATCGACAGGCTACGCGTCTTGCCTGCGATGGCCGGCAAGACGGCAGCAGTCTTCTGTACGTTCGCGCTCAACCCAGGCAAGTCGCTTGACGGCATGACACGCGCCGTGTCATCGCGCGGCGCTGACGTCATCGGTGGTCTTGCATTGCATCGCGCCAAGCTTGACGCACATTGTGAAGAGTTCGCTGTGCGCCTTGTCGATAGCTTGGCTACTCGCTAGCCGCGAAGGTCGATGTAGAGCCGCACGCGGTTCTCGACAACTGGCCTCACATCAGGCGGCAAAGCAAGTTCCTCGACGTCGATGGTGTCCCCGTCACAGTCCTTGAACGAACGCGTTCCCTGGATGTGCTCTACGAGGCACGACGGGTCTTTGCCTGCGGGATAGCCGTAGTACACCTGCCAACCCTTGGTCGGGTCGTCACCTTGGTGGTCCAATACAACAGAACGAACCCCCGAAGGGCTCTTCAGATCCGGGAAAAGGAGTGGGCCGTCGTCGCCGACGATCGTTGCGATGCGTTCCACCTGACCGACCTCAAAGATCGATGACCCGAGGTTGGTGATGTTCTCCCCGCGATCCGAGATGAAGGCCGCCACGCCCCATGTGGCGAGAAAAAGGACCGCGATGAAGGCGATTCCGGCAAGCACCGGCGCGAGGGCACGAGCAAGGGGGGAACGCAAGCGAAAGCCAGCCATGGCTCCCATTGTGGTCGTTTCGTGACTGAAATGCCTCACGGCGTAGGGTTAAACACTTGTGAAGCGCCCTTACCGAGTTGTCGTTGCTAAGCCCGGCCTCGATGGTCATGACCGTGGGGCCAAGACCATCACGCGCGCATTGCGCGACCACGGGTTCGAAGTCATCTATACCGGTCTTCACCAGACGCCCGAGCAGATCGCCGAGACGGCGTTACAAGAAGATGTCGACGCTGTCGGCCTCTCGTTACTCTCTGGCGCACACTTGACGCTCTTCCCGCGCGTCATGGAAGAACTTCGTTCACGTGATCTCGGCGACATTCTCATCTTCGGCGGTGGCGTCATTCCTGATGCAGATGCACGCGCCTTGAAAGAACAGGGCGTGGGAAACATCTTCGGCCCTGGCTCTTCATTGAAGAGCATCTGTCAGTGGCTTGAACAAGAACTCGACAACAAGGAGTAAGAGTGGATCTCTTTGAGTACCAAGGCAAGCAGTATTTCGCGCGCTTCGACATACCGGTATCTGCCGGTGGTGTCGCAGACACCGTTGACCAAGCTGTGAAAGTGGCCGACAGTTCGCAATACCCAGTTGTGGTGAAGGCGCAAGTACAAGTTGGCGGACGCGGCAAGGCTGGCGGAATCAGACTCGCCAACAACGCCGACGAGGTGCGCACGCACGCGGGAAATATTCTCGGCATGGATATCAAGGGTCATGTCGTCAAGCGCGTGTGGGTCGAGCATGCATCCGACATCGACGAGGAGTACTACGCATCATTCACGCTCGATCGTGCAGCGAAGAAGCACCTTCTCATGCTCAGTGCACAAGGTGGCGTCGACATCGAAGAAGTAGCCGAGAAAGACCCCGATGCAATCGTGAAGTTGCACATCAACCCAGTCGAGGGTTTGTCGAACTCGGTCGCCAAGAAGGCTGCAGTCGACGCCAAGATCCCCGCGAAGGCCCAAGATGGTGTCGCAGACATTTTGGTGAAGTTGTATCGCTGTTTCACTGAAGGTGACTGCGACCTCGCGGAAATCAATCCGCTCATCTTGAAGCCAACCGGCGAAGTGCACGCACTCGACGCCAAAGTCAGCCTCGACGCGAACGCCGATTTCCGTCATCCTGAATGGGAAGAGTTCAAGGCCACCGTCGAGCTCGACGACCGCGAGAAATTGGCGCGAGACAAAGGCCTTCAGTACATCGGTCTGGACGGCTTCGTCGGAATCATCGCCAACGGTGCAGGCCTGGCGATGAGCACTCTCGACGTGGTCAACCAGGTGGGCGGCAAGGCAGCCAACTTCTTAGATATCGGTGGTGGCGCGAATGCCGATGTCATGGCAAGTGCACTCGAAGTCATCAACTTCGACAAGAACGTGAAGAGCATCTTCATCAACATCTTCGGTGGAATCACGCGCGGTGAGGAAGTTGCCAAGGGAATCGTCGAAGCGCTCAGCCGAGTCGATCTCCGTGCGCCGATCGTCATTCGCCTCGATGGAACCAATGCCGAGGAAGGACGGGAAATCTTGCGTAATGCAGGTATCCCAGAATCGAAGTTGGTGAGCAAGCCCACCATGTTGGAAGCAGCTAAGGCCGCAGTCGAGATCGCGAAGAAGTAGGGAAGTCGCCATGGCAATTTTTGTTAACGAGAACACCAAGGTCATCGTCCAGGGCCTCACCGGCGGACAAGGTAAATATCACGGTCTGCGTAACAAGGCGTACGGCACGCAAGTAGTCGGCGGAGTGACCCCTGGTAAGGGTGGCACTGATGTCGAAGGCATTCCAGTGTTCAACTCCGTCGCTGACGCTGTGGCCGCCACAGGTGCAACCGCATCGTTCGTGGCCGTGCCGCCAAAGGCTGCCCCTGCAGCAATTCTCGAAGCTGCCCAAGCAGGAATCGGTTTTGTGGTGTGCATCACCGAAGGCATTCCCGCACAAGATGAGGCGCGCACGTTCAACACGTTGAAGCGCGACTTTGCAAATACTCGTCTGCTCGGTCCGAACTGCCCGGGAATCATCAGCCCAGGTAAGTGCAACATCGGCATCACTGCTGGCGAGATCGCACAAGCGCCGACGGCAACGGGTCCGAACGTCGGCATCGTGTCGCGTTCAGGAACACTCACGTATCAGGCGCTGTACGAGTTGAAGCAACTCGGCATCGGCGTCAGCACCTGCGTCGGCATCGGTGGTGACCCGGTGCCAGGCACCTCATTCATCGATTGCCTTGCCGAATTCGAAAAAGACCCCGAGACCCACGCCATCATCATGATCGGCGAAATCGGAGGCAGTGCCGAAGAAGAAGCAGCTGACTTCATCAAGGCAAATGTGTCGAAGCCGATGTCTGCATACATCGCAGGTGTCACAGCGCCAGCTGGCAAGAAGATGGGTCATGCCGGCGCAATCGTGTCGGGTGGCAAGGGAACTGCACAAGGCAAGATGGACGCTCTGCGCGACGCAGGTGTCAAGGTCGGTCTGAACCCGACGGAAGCAGGCTCGCTCATGGCAGACATCGTGAAGGGAATTCGCTGAGTGCCCCGTGCACTCCTTTCGGTCTACGACAAGTCCGGCATCGTTGAATTTGCAGCGTCGCTCGTTGAACTTGGCTGGGAGCTGATCTCCTCGGGCGGAACTGCAAAAGTTCTGTCAGATGCTGGCGTTCCGGTGAGTGATGTCGCCGAAGTGACCGGCACGCCGTCGATACTCGGGCATCGTGTCGTCACGTTGCATCCCACTATTCACGGTGGCATTCTCGCGGACTTGAACGACCCCGAACACAAGGCGGACATGGCCCGTCACGACATCGAACCAATCGATCTGGTCGTCGTGAACTTGTATCCGTTCCAGTCGAATCCGAGTGTCGATTTCATCGACATCGGCGGTCCGGCACTTGTACGTGCGGCCGCGAAGAACTTTGCTCGCGTCGGGGTGGTGGTCGACCCCGCCGACTACGAGACCGTGCTCGACATGCTCCGCCACGGAGACTTCGGAGTTCACACTCGTCGCCAGTTGGCGCAGAAGGCGTTTCGCATCACGAGTGCCTACGACGCTGCAATCGCAGCGTGGATGGGTTCAGACTTTGATCAGACCGTCGACATTTCTCTGCCGACACTTCTCACCATCGTGGCCGAGCGTGATGAGGTGTTGCGTTACGGAGAGAACCCGCATCAAGCCGGAGCACGTTACCGTCTTCCCGGCGTCGAGAGCTGGTGGGACAGTGCGTTGCAGCTCAACGGCAAGGAGATGTCGTATCTCAATGTGCTCGATGCGGAAGCCGCATGGCAGTTGGTCAACGCCTTTGAAGAGCCCACAGCCGTCATCGTGAAGCACGCGAACCCGTGTGGAGTCGCCATCGGGGTGTCTGCGTTCGATGCATATTCGCGCGCTCATGCAGCAGACCCTGTGAGCGCTTTTGGCGGCATCGTGGCAGTAAATCGTGAGATTGACGACGACACAGCCCGTGCGATTGCCGAGGTGTTCACTGAAGTAGTCATTGCGCCGTCATACAGCTCGGGTGCCCTGGACATCCTCTCCCAAAAGGACTCCTTGCGCGTGTACGAAGCTGGTGCGCCATTCAACAATGCTGGCCTCGATGTTCGAAGCATCGATGGTGGAGTGTTGGTGCAGACAATCGACGATGTTGATCAACCTCTTGATGAACATGAGGTCGTCACCAAGCGCACTCCGTCAGACGCTGAATGGACAGACATGTTGCTGGCTTGGAAAGTCGTTGCTGCAACATGGAGCAATGCCATAGTTCTTGCCAAAGACGGAGTGGCAGTCGGAATCTGTGGTGGTCAACCAAATCGTGTCGATGCGGCACGAATCGCGATCGCCCGCGCAGGTGAGCATGCAGTGGGGTCCGTCGCTGCGAGTGATGGGTTCTTTCCATTCCGGGACACCATCGACGAGTTGGCTCGTGCTGGGGTCACCGCAGTGGTGCAACCTGGCGGAAGCAAGCGTGACGATGAATCCACGCAGGCTGCAGACGAACGTGGCATGGCAATGATTCACACTGGTATGCGACATTTCCGACACTGACATGCGATCTGACTGCCACGGCGGCACCGTGGCATCGTCGTAGACTGACGCAGTGGCGCGTATCGCAGACCTTCTCGCAGCAGGTCGTACTTTCTCGTTCGAATTCTCGCCCCCTAAGACCGTGCAGTCTCAAATCTCGTTGGGCCACACGATCGCCGAGCTGGCCCCGCTGGCACCTTCCTTTGTGTCAGTCACGTACGGTGCCGGAGGAACCACCCGCGAATTCACCCGCGATGTCGTTCTATGGGTGCGGAAGGAAACTTCCATTCCACCTATGGCACACCTGACCTGCGTGGGTCATTCGAGGGCCGAGATCGAAGAGATCATCTCCACGTACGTGAATGCCGGGGTTGAGAACGTGCTGGCGTTGGCTGGAGACCCTCCCAAAGACGCTGCAGACGCCCGACCAAGTGATTACACATTCGCGACGGACCTCATCGAGCACGTGCGTTCGATCGCTCCCATGTCCATCGGTGTCGCTGCGCATCCCGAGGGGCATCCTCGGTCTCCAGACTTGGCCACTGATCGGCGACACCTCGCCACGAAACTGAAGCTCGCAGATTTTGCTGTCACGCAGTTCTTCTTCGACTTCGAACACTATGAATCGTTGGTGAACGACCTCGCAGACCTCGGCGTGAACAAGCCCGTCTTGCCAGGCATCATGCCGGTGACGAATCTTGCTCAAGTCGAGCGCATGGCCCAGCTCTCAGGCGCGGCGTTTCCCAGCTGGTTGCGCGAGCGTTTGGAGAAAGGTGCGACACCTGAAGAGGTCCGTGCGATCGGAGTCGAAGCTGCCACTGAGTTGTGTGCAGCACTTCTCGAAGCTGGTGCACCCGGTCTTCACTTCTACACACTGAACAAGTCGACTGCGACTCGGGAGATCTACGCCCAACTCGGGCTGCCCGTTGGCTAAAACATCGTGAGCACCATCATCACCACATCAGAAGGAACACCGGCGTGGGGTACGCGTCGTGGTCCGGTCGTGCCGTACATTCCCGGCCTCGACGGTCTACGTGCGATTGCGGTCATCGCCGTCATCATGTATCACGCCAATCATTCGTGGCTCGGTGGTGGATTCATCGGCGTGGAAGTCTTCTTCGTTATCTCTGGTTACCTCATCACTTTGCTTCTCATCGCGGAACGCGAACGAACCGGCGGTGTGGTGCTTGGCAACTTCTGGTGGCGTCGCGCGCGACGCTTGCTTCCCGCACTCTGGACATTGCTCGTCGGAATATCCGTGTACTGCGCGTTCTTCGAGCCCGACCGACTCGGAATGTTGCGTGGCGACGTCGTCGGTGCGTTCACTTATGTCACCAACTGGTTCCAAGTGTGGACAGGTTCGTCGTATTCAGACGCCTTTGCGTTCGCGCCACTTCGCCATCTGTGGTCGCTCGCAGTAGAAGAACAGTTCTACATTGTGTGGCCCTTCGTCATGTACATGCTTCTTCGTCGTGTACGCCATCGCTCGTTGCCGACCCTTGGACTGTGGTTCTTCACCATCGCGGTGGCACTCACGGTCTTCTCGGTGCTCATGTATCGGCCAGGCACCATCGGCACCATTGCCCAGACTCCCGAGCAGTACTTCAATTTGTTCGGTCGTGACGTGCTTCGCGTCGACTTCCTGTATCTCAGCACCATCAGCCGTGCGAGCGGGCTGTTGCTCGGTGCGTCGCTCGCATGTGTGTGGCGACCGTGGAAATTGATCGGGGGGCGAGTCGCCTACGCTTCCGCGCCACTTGACTTGCTCGGAGTGCTCGCAATCGGTGCGCTCGCGTGGATGGCGTGGACTTTCCGTGAAGTGGTCGTCACAGTCGACAATGGACGTCAGGGATATGACTTGTTGTTCCAGGGAGGGTTCTTCCTCATCGGTGTGGCATCGGTCGTCACGATCGTCGCAGTGACTCATCCGAGGTCGAACCTCGGGCGGTGGATCGTCGGAAACCCACTTTTCGTGTGGATTGGCGTTCGCTCGTACGGCCTGTACTTGTACCACTGGCCGGTCTTTCAGGCGTATCGCAAGATCGCCGGCAAGCCACTCACCACTTCGCAGTTCGTGTGGTTGATGGCCATCACACTCGTGATAACCGAGTTGTCATATCGATTCATCGAAGTTCCCATTCGTCGTGGAACATTTTTGAAGAACATCAGGTCTCGACCTGAACTTCGTCAGCGCCTCACTATCGGCGTCGTTGCCACGAGTTTGCTGCCCATCTTTGCGGTTGCATCGCTTGCCACGGCCGACGTGAAACAAGACGACATCACCGCCACGTTGAACGAGAACGAGGACGCAGTGACCAATGTTCTTGCGTCGACGACGTCGATCCCCACACAGTCAACCGGCGTCACCACCCCGAGCGTGAATCCGTCCCCGAAGATCGATGTTCTCGCCGTGGGCGATTCGGTGATGCTTGGTGCGGCCAATCTGCTTCGCGCCAAAGGTGTCACCGTCGATGCGCAGAAGAATCGGCAGTTCCGTGAATCACTTCAGATATTCAATTATCTGAAGTCCACAGGTGAGTTAGGTGACAATGTCGTCATTCACCTCGGAACGAATGGTCCGATGAGCGAGGCGAGTGTCACATCAGCGATGAAGCCACTTGCAGATGTCCGTCGTGTGGTGGTGTTGACCAACCGCATCCCTGGGTCAGGTTGGGAGAAGAAGAACAACGCCCTTATCAATGCGCTGCCAGCCACCTATCCGAATGTTCAGATTCTCGACTGGTTCACCCTCACTTCCGATCGCAAGGGACTGTTCGCCGCAGATGGCGTGCATCTCAGTGATGCCGGACGCGATTTTTACATCGCCCGAATTCTCGGCGCATTAGGTCGCTGACTGCACTCGGCGCCTACTCTGTAGGCCATGACGAACCCAGTACGAGTGACGGTCACCGGCGCTGCCGGGCAGATCGGATATGCCATTTTGTTTCGAATCGCATCGGGAGCCGTTTTCGGCCCTTCAACCCCGGTAGCTCTCCAGCTGCTCGAGGTGACGCCTGCTCTCGGCGCCCTCGAGGGTGTGCGTATGGAGCTCGATGACTGTGCGTTTCCGCTGCTCACTGATGTGGTGTGCACGGACAAGGCCGACGTCGCCTTCGGTGACGCCGATGCTGCGTTCCTCGTCGGTGCCATGCCGCGCAAGGACGGCATGGAGCGCTCAGATTTGTTGTCGGCAAATGGCGGCATCTTCAAGCCTCAGGGGCAGGCGATTGCAGCGAATGCGAAGAAGAACATCAAAGTTCTCGTTGTCGGCAACCCAGCAAACACCAACGCTCTCATCGCGATGAGCAACGCAAAGGGCATCGACCCACGTCAGTTCACGGCGATGACTCGTCTCGACCACAACCGCGCGGTGTCACAGCTCGCGCAGCGTGTAGGCAAGCCAGTCACCTCGATCAAGAAGATGACCATCTGGGGTAACCACTCGACGACGCAGTACCCGGACCTGTTTCATTGCGAAGTCGACGGTGCGAACGCTGCGCAATTGGTGAATGATCAAGCGTGGCTCGATGGTGAGTTCATTCCCACGGTTGCCAAACGTGGCGCCGCAATTATCAAGGCTCGCGGTTCTTCCTCGGCAGCATCTGCAGCGAATGCCGCAATCGACCACATGCGAGACTGGGCCCAAGGCACGGCAGCAGGAGACTGGGTGTCGATGGCAGTGCCGTCAGACGGCAGCTACGGCGTTCCCGAGGGCCTCATCTCGTCCTTCCCGTGTGTCTGTAAGAACGGCGAGTACAGCATCGTCCAGGGCCTCGATATCGATGCGTACAGTCGCGGCAAGATCGATGCCTCGGTGGCAGAGCTCGAGGAAGAGCGTGCTGCAGTGCGCGACCTCGGACTGATCTGAGACTGGCACTAGCCGAACAATTTCAGCAGTTGGCGAGCTTTCAGGCGTACGTCGTCTGTGGTCGCACCGACTCGAACACCGTGTCGAGTGCGGCAAACAACGCTTCGGCTCCGATCAGTTTCTGAACGTCGCCGTGTATGCGAATAGACCCGTTGATGAACATGTCTTGAGCGTTCACCTCGCCGGTGGCGACAGACACAGCGACAGACCACGTCTGCACCATGCGCACATCTTCATCATGCGCAGCACCCGCACCAAACGCAGGCTCGCCGTCACGCACCACGAAGTGATACGTGACGTCACCTTCCGGTCCGTCCGTCACCACTTGGGTGACGGCGATGGAGTGATCTTTGGCGAGGTCTGCGAGTGTTGCGTTCTGTGACACGGCACCTGTGAGCGCATCGATCCAATCGAGGCTCAGGTACCGCATCAGATCATGCCGCTGCGAACGATGTTGCCTTGCGGCTCGACCGAATGATCGAGCCGATCAGCACCACTGCGGCGACAACTGCGATGGAGATGCGAGCGCCGTCGTTGTCGGCAGTCGAGATGATCGCAGGAAGGATCAAGAGCGAGACGAGGTTCATCACCTTGATGAGCGGGTTGAGTGCCGGGCCGGCGGTGTCCTTGAAAGGGTCACCGACAGTGTCACCAATGACCGCTGCCTTGTGAGCTTCTGAGCCCTTGCCACCGTGGTGGCCGTCTTCGATGTACTTCTTCGCGTTGTCCCACGCACCACCGGCGTTGCTGAGGTAGTTGGCCATCAACTGCCCGGTGAGGATGACAGCTGCGAGGAAGGCGCCGAGCGCCTTCCAGTCGATGCCGAAGCCGATGATCACTGGCGTCAGAACCGCAAGCAATGCGGGCGTTGTGAGTTCGCGCAACGATGCTGCAGTGCAGATGTCGATGACAGGTGCGTAGTCAGGCTTCTTGGTGCCGGCCATGATGCCGCCGTCCTTGAACTGCTTGCGCACTTCCTGCACGACGACACCTGCGGTGCGACCGACCGCACGAATGGCGAGTGCCGAGAAGAGGAACGGAACAGCGCCACCGATGAGAAGACCGATGAAGACCTTCGGCTCGGCGACGTTGACGGCCAACTCTGGCGCCTTGAACACTCCGTCAGCGAGATTGTTGGCGACGACACCAAGTTCCGCACCGGCGATCTCGATGAACGATGCGAACAATGCGACAGCTGCGATGACAGCAGAACCAATGGCAAAGCCCTTGGTGACTGCCTTCGTGGTGTTGCCCACCGCGTCAAGGCTCACCATGATGCGCTCTGGTTCGCCGTGGAACTCGCCGCTCATTTCAGCGATACCAGCAGCGTTGTCCGACACCGGGCCAAAAGTGTCTTCCGACACGATGACGCCTGTGGTGGCGAGCATGCCCATGCCGCACAGTGCGACGAGGTAGAGCGAGAAGGTGAGGTTTCCGCCGCCGAGTGCGAGCGCGACACCAATGGCGATTGCGATCGCGACGACTGCGTAGACAGAGCTTTCAAGGCCTGCAGACGTTCCTGACAGCACGACGGTTGCAGGACCAGTCTCCGATGACTCGGCGATTTCCTTCACCGGGGTGAAGTGGGTCGCGGTGTAGTACTCGGTGAGTCGGCTGACCAACTGTGCAAGCACGAGACCGACGGCCACCGCACCAAACACGCGCCAACCAGCGCCGCTCAGCGGCGTGACACCTTCACCAGCGGCGCCTTTGTCGTTGCCCACGTAGTAGAGCGAGAGAAGCAGCGTGCCGATGAGGGTGAGAGAGCCGGCGACCAAGAAACCCTTGTTGATGGGCTTCAACGCATTTGTTTCGCCCTCTTTTGCCTTCACGGCGAACACGCCTGCGATAGACGCGATGACGCCGATTGCACGAGCAGCCAGCGGGAACACGAGGCCGAGAGCCGGGTTCAAGCCGATCGAGTTGAACGCAGCAACACCAAGAATGATCGACGCGACGAGTGTGACCTCGTAGCTCTCGAACAAGTCCGCAGCCATACCTGCACAGTCACCGACGTTGTCGCCGACATTGTCAGCGATGGTGGCGGGGTTACGCGGGTCGTCCTCTGGAATTCCTGCTTCGACTTTTCCGACGAGGTCGGCGCCGACGTCAGCAGCCTTGGTGAAGATGCCACCACCGACGCGGAGGAACAGCGCCAAGAGAGATCCGCCGAAGCCGAAACCGACGAGGATGACGCTCGAGGTGTTCTGGAAAATCATGATGATTCCCGTTGCACCGAGCAGTCCCAAGCCGACCGTGAACATGCCGGCGACACCACCGGTACGGAAGGCCACATCGAGAGCCCGAGGCATCGAGTTGGTGAGCGCGGCGGCCGCGGTACGCACATTGCCGCGTGTCGCGAGCGTCATGCCGATGTAACCAGTGAGACCCGATGCCACACAACCAAGCAAGAAGGCGACAGTTCGCCAGATTCCTGCCTGTGTGAAGCTCAGCACCTCTTCGCCACTCTCTTTGGCGATCGCGGTCGAGGTGACGAACACGATGACTGCGAGCGGAACGAGAATCACCGAGATGGTGCGGAACTGACGCTTGAGATACGCCCATGCACCCTCTTGAATCGCCGCAGCGATTTCCTTCATCTTCGGGGTGCCTTCATCGGCAGCCATGACAGAGCGAACCAAGTAGAAACCGACGGCGAGAGCAAGCACGGCGGCCGCTGCCGATAGGAAGAGGACCGTCCACTCACCACCTTTCAGCGTGAACTCCTGGTAGCCACCTTCAGCAGCAATTATCTGAAACACCGTATTTGTCTCCCGGCGATATCGGGGGCACGCCATGTTCCGACGTCCCGCCTTGTTGAACGTTGAAACCCTAGTGAAATTGGCCACCGAACAGCGAAATAGGTAGGACGATGGCGCAGCGCCGGCCTCGAGGCGAGACAATGAGCCAGGCGGCTTCCATCCGACCGGGGCACGGTGTGGTGGAGGGAGCCTCGGGAAGTTGCATTCCATTCCGGTGTCGGGAGTACCGTCAGTCGGGCTCCTACAGAGCCGTCCGGCGCGTCACGCGGGCCGGTTCGAGCAACTATCCGAAAAGAAGTACGAGAAGGAGAGGCACATGGCCCAGGTCATTGCAAGCCAACGAGGCCCGGTGACTGCCACCGCGAAGAGCAAATCGCGTCGGCCGTTCCTCCTCGACCTCTATTCAACTGCAGTCGGCAAGAAGTACGTCATGGCCGTCACCGGCATCGCCATGATGGGGTTTGTCCTGTTCCACATGATCGGGAACTTGAAGATGTTCCTTGGGGCATCTGACCTCAACCACTATGCGCATTTTCTGGAGAAGTTGCTGTATCCACTCGCGCCTGAAAAGACAGTGCTCTGGATTCTTCGAGCTGGTCTCATCGGCATGCTCATCTTGCACTTGCACGCCGCTTATTCGCTGACAGTGATGAATCGCACGGCACGTCCCGTGAAATATCAGAGCGCACGTGACTATCAGATCGCCAACTTCGCCAGTCGCACGATGCGCTGGAGCGGTGTCATCGTGCTGGCTTTCATCGTGTGGCACTTGCTCGACCTCACTTTTGGTGTGGTGAATTCTCAGACGAATGCGTTCTACATGGAGGGCGACGAGCGTTTGAAGGACGTCTACAACGCAGTTGTCCATTCATTCGAACGACCTGTTGTCGCGGTGTTCTACATCGTCGCCAATGTGTTGCTCGGAATTCACTTGTTCCACGGGGCATGGAGCATCTTCCAATCACTGGGTTGGAACAACCCGCGCTTCAACAAGTGGCGCAATGCATTCGCGACAGGTTTCGCAGCCATCGTCGTGGTGGGGAATGTCACGTTCCCAGTCGCGGTCATGGCTGGAATTCTCGAAAAAGCGACCTACTGAGACGACGGACGGAGATTGTCATGAGCCTCACCCAGCAACTACTCGCACAGAACACAGTGCGACTCGACAGCAAGATTCCGGATGCACCGGTGCCCGACATGTGGGACACCTACAAGTCCGACATGAAATTGGTGAACCCCAACAACAAGCGCAAGTTCAAGGTCATCGTCGTGGGCACCGGGCTCGCCGGTGCTTCGGCTGCCGCGACGCTTGCAGAGCTGGGTTACCAAGTCGATGCATTCACTTTCCACGACTCTCCGCGTCGTGCGCACTCGATTGCTGCTCAAGGCGGCATCAATGCAGCCAAGAACTACCAGGGTGACGGCGACAGTGTGCATCGCTTGTTCTACGACACCGTCAAGGGTGGTGACTTCCGTGCCCGTGAAGCAAACGTTCACCGCCTCGCGCAGGTGAGCGTGAACATCATCGATCAGATGGTCGCCCAGGGTGTTCCATTCGCACGTGAGTACGGCGGACTTCTCGACAACCGTTCATTCGGTGGTGCCCAGGTGAGTCGTACGTTCTATGCACGAGGCCAGACTGGACAGCAGTTGTTGCTCGGCGCGTATCAGCAATTCTCGCGCCAGGTCGGCCTGGGCGGAATACGTCTGTTCAATCGCTGCGAATTGGTCGATGTGGTCGTGGTCGATGGCCGCGCTGCAGGAATCGTCGTTCGTGACCTCATGACCGGAGAGATCCAGTCGCATGCAGCTCATGCAGTGGTTCTCGCAACGGGCGGATACGGAAACGTGTTCTTCTTGTCAACCAACGCCATGGCGTGCAACGTGACGGCGGCTTGGCGAGCACATCGCCGCGGTGCACTGTTCGCCAACCCGTGCTACACGCAGATTCACCCGACGTGCATTCCACAGAGCGACGAGTTCCAGTCGAAGCTCACGCTCATGTCCGAGTCACTTCGAAACGACGGGCGAGTGTGGGTGCCGAAGAATGCCGATGAGAACCGTGCGGCCCACGAAATTCCAGAATCTGAACGTGACTACTACCTCGAGCGCTTGTATCCGTCGTTCGGAAACTTGGCACCACGAGACATTTCGTCTCGCGCCGCGAAGCGTGCCGTCGACAAGGGACTCGGCGTCGGTCCGCTGAAGAACGGCGTGTACCTCGACTTCTCCGACGCGATCAATCGTCTCGGCCGCGACGTCGTGGAAGAGCGATACGGCAACCTCTTCGAGATGTACGAACGCATCGCCGGAGAAAATCCGTACGACGTGCCGATGCGTATCTACCCGGCGACCCATTACACGATGGGTGGCTTGTGGGTCGATTACGAACTGCAGACCAATATCCCTGGTCTGTACGCCGCTGGCGAAGCGAACTTCTCTGACCATGGTGCAAACCGACTTGGCGCAAGTGCTCTTATGCAGGGACTCGCCGATGGTTATTTTGTGTTGCCGTACACCATCGGTAATCAGCTCGCGCCGATGCTGAACAAGCCGATTCCGGGAACCGATCACCCAGAGTTCAAGCGCGTCGAGCAGGAAGCGCGTGAGCGTTACAACGGTTACTTGAACGTCAACGGAACACGATCACCTGACTGGTTCCATCGTGAACTTGGCAAGATCATCTGGGACTACTGCGGCATGGAGCGCACCGAACAGGGCCTCGAGAAGGCGCTGTCAGAACTTCCCGCTCTCTACGAGGAGTTCAAGAAGGATCTGCGCGTCACTGGTGACGGCAACAGTCTCAACCAGACGCTCGAGAAGGCTGGTCGTGTCGACGATTTCTTCCAGTTGGGAATGTTGATGTGCCGTGACGCGCTCGACCGTAAAGAGAGCTGTGGTGGTCACTTCCGTGCGGAGTACCAGACCGATGACGGCGAAGCACAGCGCGACGATGACAACTACTGCCACGTGTCTGCATGGCAGTGGGGTGGTGACGCGATGTCACCGAATCTCAATGTCGAGCCACTCGAGTTCAAAGAAGTCCATCTCGCAACACGGAGTTACAAGTGAGCAATCATCTGACAAACCTCACCTTGCGCGTCTGGCGCCAGAAGGGCCCGAACGACGCGGGTCACTTCGAGGATCACGCCATCGAACAGATAAGCGACGAAGCCTCGTTCCTCGAAATGCTCGACATCTTGAACGAGCGTCTCATCAACGACGGAAAAGAAGCTGTCGTCTTCGATCACGATTGCCGCGAAGGTATCTGCGGCACGTGCTCGCTGATGATCAACGGACAAGCCCATGGCAACCAGCGAGGCACCGCCACTTGTCAGTTGCACATGCGCAAGTTCAAGAGCGGTGACACCATCGTCATCGAGCCGTGGCGAGCATCTGCGTTTCCGATCATCAAGGACCTCATGGTCGATCGTTCGGCATTTGATCGCATCATCGAATCAGGTGGTTTCATCACGGCCCCGACCGGCGGAGCGCCGGATGCGAATCTCATTCCCATTCCGAAGCCAGTTGCCGACTCTGCGATGGACTCTGCCGAGTGCATCGGGTGCGGAGCGTGTGTGGCGGCATGCCCGAACGGCGCAGCGAACTTGTTCACTGCAGCGAAGGTGTCGCACCTCAATCGCCTGCCACAGGGTCAAGCCGAGCGCTACAAGCGTGTCGAGGCGATGGTCGAGACCATGGACGAGTACTTCGGTTCGTGTACGAACCACGGTGAGTGCGAAGCCGCTTGCCCGAAGGAAATTTCCATCGATGTCATCGCATTGATGAACAAGGACTACCGCAAAGCGAAGTTGAAGAACCGTAAGGATCTCAGCCGCACATGACCGACATACCGTCCGTGCCAAGTTCGCTTCCGACGACGCTCGGAGCACTTCGCGCCTCGGGATGGGTGTCGCGCCCCGTCAAAGAAGAGATGCGACGCAACGCCGTTGATCGCATCACGAAGGGCTTGCCGCTTTTCGAAGGAGTTCTCGGCTACGAAGACACCGTCATGCCACAGCTGGAGAACGCTGTGTTGGCTGGACACGACGTGGTGTTCCTCGGAGAGCGTGGTCAGGCAAAAACACGCATGATCCGTTCGCTCACCGGGTTGCTCGACGAATGGATGCCCGTCGTCGCTGGAAGCGAGATCAACGATGACCCCTATAACCCGGTGTCGCGTCACGCGCTTGATCTCGTCGCCGAGAAGGGCGACGACACACCCATCCAGTGGGTGCACAATTCACAACGATTTGGTGAGAAGTTGGCCACCCCCGACACGTCGATTGCCGACCTCATCGGCGAGGTCGACCCCATCAAGGTGGCAGAGGGTCGTTACTTGTCAGACGAGTTGACGCTGCACTACGGACTTGTTCCGCGCACGAATCGTGGCATCTTCGCCATCAACGAGTTGCCAGATCTCGCAGAGAGAATCCAAGTGGGTCTACTGAACGTGCTCGAAGAACGTGACGTGCAGATTCGCGGATACAAGGTGCGCTTGCCGCTCGACGTCATGCTCGTCGCCTCCGCGAACCCAGAGGACTACACAAATCGTGGACGCATCATCACGCCGTTGAAGGACCGATTTGGCAGTCAGATCCGTACTCATTACCCGCTCGAGGTGGACACGGAAATCCAGATCATGCGACAAGAAGCGCGTCCAGCCAGCATCGGAAATGTCACTGTGCGAATGCCGATCTTCATGGAACGTGTCATCGCCACCTTCTCGCATCTCGCACGCGCAAGCAGCAACATCAACCAGCGAAGCGGTGTCAGTGTGCGCTTGTCTGTCGCGAACTACGAGATTCTCAGCGCAGCAGCGGTTCGACGGGCCCTTCGAGCGGGCGAATCCGATGTCGCTCCTCGCGTCAGCGACCTGTCTGCACTTGCAGCGAGCACAAGCGGCAAAGTCGAAATCGAGGCTCTCGAAGACGGACGCGAAGCATTGATCTTGCAACAACTTGTGGCGGCTGCAGTGTTGTCGGTGTATAAGGAACTTGCTCCACACGAAAAGATGGCAGCAGTCGTTTCAGCATTCGAAGAAGGTTCGGTTGCTCATGTCGGAGAAGACATGGGGTCCGTCGACGAGGCGCAACTTCTCGCTGACATTCCTGCATTGCGCGACCCCGTAGTGGCGCTCAACGGTGGAGATGAATCACCAGCTGTCGTGGCAAGCGCCATCGAGTTCGTGCTCGAAGGACTTCATTTGTCTCGCCGCCTCAACAAAGACGCAACCGGCGCCCGCGCGACATATCGCTCGAAGTAGTAGCTGAACACGCTCAGACGACGAACGGTGATCTCGTCCACAATTCGCCCGTGTCGTTACGGGCGGTGTTGACGGGCTCTCCGGTGAGTTGAACGACGGGAATCGCCTCGGGGAGCCCTCGAAGTGACAGTGGTGCGTGTGCAACCGACGTGACGCCTTCTGGGAGGGTCTCGATCTGTTCCTTGGGCATGAGCACCTCGAACGGCTCAGCGGCATCACAAAGGCGAGCTGCGGTGTTCACGGCGGTGCCGATGTAGTCGTCACCTTCGAACAACAACGCAAGGCCGGTGGAGATGCCCACACGAATGCTGAGGGGCGCACACGCTGCGGCGGAACGACGCTGAAGCTCCATCGCGAATGTGATGCCGTCGCGCTGCTCGACCGCGACGATCATGCAGCCGTCACCGAGCCATTTGGCGATACGCACGCCGGTATCGGAGGCCACGTCACGGGTGACACTGCGCCATGACGCCAACAACCGTCCCGCGGCATCATCGCCTTGGGATGTCGTGTAGTTCGTGAATCCGGAGATGTCGACGAAGGCAAAAGTACGGGGCACGCGCATGGCGACACACACCCTACGGCACTAGCGTGCGTTCATGGGGTTGCGTTTCACATACTCCCGTTGGGATGGCACTCAAAAGGGCCTCGATCTTGACGCTGAATCGCTGTTGAAAGAGTTGACTGACGATGTCCTCTATCACGGAGATGTGAACGCTGCGTTGCGCCGCCTGATGCGCGAAGGCATGGTCGACCCGGACGGAAACCGAATCGAGGGCATCCAGGACATGCTTCGTCGCATACGAGATCGTCGCGACGAAATTCAAGAAAGCGGCGACCTTGGTGGCGTGTACAACGACATCGCAGAGGAACTACGCGACATCGTCGATGAAGAGCGCCACGCCATCGACCAGGCCTTGGCTTCCGCAGAGGCATCTGGTGACGAGCGGCGAGCGGAGAACGCCCGTAATGCGGCCATGGAACGAAATTTCCGTCTCGACATGTTGCCTGAGGATCTTGCTGGAGTGGTGCAAGAGCTCAGCTCGTACGACTTCGAGTCCGCAGAAGCACGACAACGGTTCGAAGAAATGGTCGAGCGACTCAAAGAACAACTGATGCAGCAGTTCGTCGACCAACTGTCGGGCAACATGCAACAGCTCACCCCCGAAGACATGGCGCGAATGAAAGACATGTTGTCTGAGTTGAATCAGATGATCGAGCGTCGGGAACGCGGTGAAGATCCGCAGTTCGAGGACTTCATGAAGAAGTATGGAGATTTCTTTCCCGAGAATCCTCAGTCGCTGGATGAACTACTTGAGATCATGGCGCAACGAATGCAGGCCATGCAGGCTCTGATGAATTCGATGACTCCTGAACAGCGCGCGCAGTTGCAGCAATTGTCCGAGCAGTTGCTCGAGGACATGGATCTGCAGTTCCAAGTGCAGCAACTCGGTCAACACTTGCAGTCCATGTACCCGGCGCAAGGTTGGAACCGCGAGTACAGCTTTGACGGGTCCCAGCAGATGGACATGGGCCAAGCCCTCCAGTCCATGCAACAGATGGGCCAACTAGACCAGCTCGAAAACCTCTTGCGTAACGCCACCAACCCGTCGGCTCTAGCCGAGGCCGACCTCGATCGGGTCCGTGAGCTGTTGGGTGACGATGCAGCTCGTTCGCTGGAA
>Ga0209770_10000285_pt1:0-22500 | contig 29041 bp, 21 predicted proteins | sample LauGreSu1BDMLBDD_2_FD_187572 | JGI IMG/M metagenome (GOLD analysis project Ga0209770, IMG submission 187572) | Freshwater lake microbial communities from Lake Michigan, USA - Su13.BD.MLB.DD (SPAdes) (version 2) | ecosystem: Environmental > Aquatic > Freshwater > Lake | place: Lake...
GGTAAACCACGCTCGCGATGTAGGCCCACGGCGCGAGCACCGTTTTGAGCGACCACTCGATCGGCTTACGGAGCGGCCCCCAGTAAATGTGGTGCTGCATCTTCGACGCGAACGTCATCTTCTTGAACGGGCCGGTGAAGTGCCAGTTCTCCTTGGCCGCCTCGAGGTCGCCGACGATCTCGATCTCGCGCGGGTCGCCGCAGCCGAGGCCCAGGTCGTGCGCCAGGCGGATGTACTTGATCGACATGGGGTCCATGCCCATCAGCTTGGCCGCCACCGCGTCGATTGCCACCTGGTCGGCGCTGGCCAGCATCACGTTCTTGACGTGCGGCACCATGCAGCGCGGCCCCGGGCCGTCGCCGGCAAAGGTGCCGTCCATGACGGCGAACACGCCGCGATGGATCTTCTTCTGGATCATCAGCAGGTCGACGAGCGTCTCGTGGATCACCGGGTGGGTCCAGTGGCGCCGCTCGTTCAGCAGCCCGCCGAAGGCGTTCTTCATGGCCCCAGTCGTGGTGGTGAAGACGTGGGTCTTCACCGTCGGCAGGTGGATGATGTTCTCGCCGATGAACCGCTTCGGGATCATGAAGCCGTCGGGGTAGACCTGGTTCAGGCACAGGAACCGGTCGGCCAGCTCACTGCCCACGGCGTCGCGCACGTTGACCCACGGCTCGTCGCCCTCGTACAGGTGGACATTGCGGATGCCGTGCGCCTGCACCACCGGCAGCTGCTTGTTGGCCTCTTCGCCGAGGTGGGCGTCAATGACAACGGTGCGGTTGTGGCAGGCGTGGATCAGCGCCGGGTCGTAACCGTCCTGCTTCATGGCGCGGATCACGCCGTCGAGCTGCCACGGCGTGGTCGAGCAGCCGGGGAAGAAGAAGTGCCACGAGATGTTGACCTTGAGCGCGGTATCGGCGTCCCTGGCGATGACGTCCTGGTAGCCGGCCAGGTTCATCACCGCATGCGTGTCGCGGAGGATCGTCGCTGGCGAGGTCTTGACGATGGAGACTTTTGAACGCGTCACGTGCCAGTTACGACGCGTACGGCCGATAGATGATCAGCACTACCGCCATGCCCCACAACGCCACGCAGCCGAGCAGCGGGCGGTCCCGCAACAGCATGTCCGACGGGCTGCCGCCACCGTGCTTGCGATGCACGAGGTACAGGTACCGGAAAATGCCGTAGATCGGGAACGGCGTGGTCAGCACCAGCATCTGGGTGCCGAACCGCGCCGCGGTGTCGGGGCTTGCACAGTAGATGATGTAGACGACAAGGGTTGCCGCCGCGACGATCGCAATCATCTGATCGAGCAAGTACGGATCGTACTCCTCCAGAATTCGCCGGTGTCCCGAGGCTCCGTCGGCCAGCATGGTGATTTCATGCCGCCGCTTCGCCAGCCCCAGGAACAACGCCAGCAGGACGGTGCAGACCAGCAACCAGTCGCTGACCGGCACCCCGATTACCAAGCCACCCGCCACGGCCCGCAGCACGAAGCCAATCGCGATCGCCATCACGTCGAGGATCACGACATGCTTGAGCACATGCGTGTACAAGGCGAAGAGCGCCAGGTACGCCGCGGCAGTCAACGCGAAAACCGGCCGCAGCACATAGGCGGCGGCCAGCGCGGCTGCGCTCAGGCCAATCGCCCACGCCAGGGCGGTTCCGGCACCGAGCGCGCCGGAGGCGATCGGCCGCAACCGCTTGAGCGGATGCTGGCGATCGGCCTCGCGGTCCGAGACGTCGTTGATCAGGTAGACGCACCCGGAGAGCACGCAGAAAATCAAAAAGGCCGCCGAAGCTAGCGCCAAGGCGGCCGGGTCGAGCAATTTGACGGCAAAAATCAGCGCCGCAAAGACAATCAGATTCTTGGTCCATTGATCGGGTCGCAGCGAAATGATCAGGTTCGCGACCGCGGACCGCGTCTCCACTTACTTGTAGCTCTTGACGGCTTCCGCCTCCGAATCGAAGGTGTCGAATACCGTCAGCAGCTTGGTGATCGACAGCAGGTCTTCGATCCGCTTGGTCAGGTTCAACAGCTTGAGGCTGCCGCCCTGGCGGCTGACCGTGGTGTAGGTCCGCACCACTTCACCGAGACCGGCGCTGTCGATGTAGGGCACGCCTTCGAGATTGAGCAACAGCTTCTTCTTGCCCGCGGCAAGGAGGCTGTTGATCTTGTCCTTCAGCAACTCGTCGCCTTCGCCCAAGGTCATCTTGCCCTTGAGGTCGAGCACGGTCACATCGTTTACGGTGCGTTCGACGATTTCCATTCGCTTGTTTCCCCTGCGTCGAGAAAGCCCTTGCATTACGGGCGTTTTCAAACGCCCCAGAAGGCGTTTTGCCGGCCCAAAAAGGTGCCGAATGTTACCACGAGAAAAGGGTTGGGGTCCCGGAAGACCCCACGCCTCTTATTCCGTTTCGCGGCGCATCTTCTTGCGGTTGCGCTTCCGGGCCAGCGCCTGCTTCGCGCGGCGCTTGTCACCCGGCTTCAAGTAGAAGGAGTGCTTCTTGATGTCCTTGATGATGTCTTCCTGCTGCACCTTGCGCTTGAAACGCCGCAACGCGCTTTCGATCGACTCACCCTCTTGCAATTTCACTTCGGCCATCTGTAGTCACCCCCTTCCGACCAGTTTTCTGCCAAATCATCACAACACGAGATTTGGGGTCCCCTGCCAGCCAAAGGCCAGCGGGACAAGTATGCTAGGCTATCACAAACACAGACGGGGGCCGCAGATGGGCCGCAGACGACACCGGTGTCACAGATAACATCATTGTTATCAATGACATAGAGGACCTGCCTGGTTAACCGCTTGGACAGCGTTTCCACCCTGGAAGTCAATCGCCCTAAACCGTCAATGCGCATCCTCATCATCGGCTCCGGCGGGCGAGAGCATGCCCTGGCCCGGACCTTGAGCCGCGAACCCGGGGTTGACTACTTAATCTGCGCTCCTGGCAACCCCGGAATTGCCATCTCGACCCCAATCGCCCCGCTCGACATCTTGGACACCGATGCCGTGGTGCAACTCATCGCCCGCCATCGCATTGACCTGACGGTGGTCGGACCCGAGGCCCCGCTCGGACGCGGATTGGCCGACCGGCTGGCTGCCGAAAGCCGCCTGGTCTTCGGTCCCACCCGCGCCGCCGCGCAACTGGAAACCAGCAAGGCGTTCGCCAAGGACTTCATGCAGCGCCACCGCGTGCCCACGGCCCACTACCGCGTGTGCGCCACTGCGGCCGACGCGTTGGCGGCCATACGCGCGGGCGAGTTCGGTGACGCGCTGGTGGTGAAGGCCGACGGGCTGGCGGCGGGTAAGGGCGTTGTCGTGGCGCCGGATCGGGCCACGGCCGAGGCGGCCGTGCTCGCCGCCATGGTCGATCGCAGCTTTGGCGACGCCGGCGCGCGCGTGGTGCTCGAAGAGATGCTGACCGGCGCCGAGGTGTCGTTCTTCGTCGTGGCCGACGGCGAGCACTACGTGCCGCTGCTGTCGGCGCAGGACCACAAGCGCATCTTCGACCACGACGAAGGTCCCAATACCGGCGGCATGGGCGCGTTTTCGCCGAGCCCGCTGATGACCCCGGCGCTGCAGGCTCAGGTCGAGCGCGACATCGTCCGCCCCGTGCTCTCGGGCATGGCGAAAGAGGGCACGCCGTTTCGGGGCTTCCTCTACTGCGGGCTGATGCTCACGCCCGACGGCCCCAAGGTGATCGAGTTCAACGTCCGCTTTGGCGATCCCGAGGCGCAGGTGGTGTTGCCGCTGCTGACCGAGCCGCTCTCGCCATTGTTGCTCGCCGCCGCCGAAGGGCGGCTAACCCGGCTCCCGAGTCCCGACTCCCAGTTCCCGACTCCCGACTCCCGGAACGTTTCGGTAGGCGTCGTCCTCGCGGCCCACGGCTATCCGGGCGAGGCGCGTTCCGGCGACGTGATCACCGGCCTGGCCGAAGTGGCGCGCGACTGCCCCCACGTGATGGTGTGTCACGCCGGCGTCAAGCAGCGCGGGGACGAGCTGGTGACGTCGGGCGGCCGCGTGCTCACGGTCGTGGCGACGGGGCCGTCGTTCGAGGTGGCCATCGCCCGGGCCTACGAGGCCGCCGGCAAGATCCATTTCGATGGCATGCAGTTCCGGAAAGACATCGGCCAGAAAGCCCTGGCAGCGAGCCCAAGAGCGTAAGACAGGAGCTCAGCAGTCCAAGAGGAAATACCTCTTTATTTCTGTGCCTCCTGTGGGCCTTGGGCCAGCAGTGCCGTGACGGCGTCGTCCAGGTGATTGCGGAAGGTGTTGGTGTTGTGGCCTTCGGCCACTTCCAGGTAGGTCACCGGCGCGTTGACGCCGTCGAGCGTCGTGCGCAGGCGGCGGGCGCCGTCGATCATGGCGTCGTAAATGCCGCCAAGTATGAAGAAGCGGATTGACACGGCGGCGGCGCGGGCGCGCGGCTGGTTGGCAATCACTGACGCGGTCTGCTCGGGCGGCGCAATCGCCGCGCACAGGCCAAACACCGAGGGAGACTCGACGGCGAGATCGACCGCGCCATAGGCCGCCAGCGAGCTGCCCAGGATGATGCGATGGTCGGGCGCCGGGAACGTGCGGAAGCGCTTGTCGACCTGCGGCACCAGTTCGGTGGTGATGAAGGCCCGCCACCGCGGGTTGCGGGTGTACTCTTCCTGGCGGTCGCCGGGCTCCGAGAACACGGCAATCACCGGCGCAATGGCCTTGCGCGCGATCAGGCGGTCGAGAATGCGCGGCACGTCCATCTTCTCGACATAGTTCGCGCCGTCGAGCACGTAGACGACGGGGTAGAGCGTATCGGTGGATGTGGCATACCCGGGTGGCAGGTAGTACCACACCCGCCTGGGCCCCAGCAGCTGGCGCGAGATCACGGTTTCGGCGACGAGCTCGCCGGCCGGCACCGGCGCCGCATCGTCCACTTCCGGGTTGGCCGTCCAGAAGGGCATGCGGACCTCCGAGCGTGGCCCGGCGTAGGCCTGCACGGCCCGCGGGTTCAGCGGGTCGGCCGCAGCCTGCTGGTCGAAGAAGAAGACGTACTCGACGCGGGCGTTCGTGTACGACGTGCCCTCGAGGTACGACCAGTTCGTGCCGTCGATGCGGTTCATCTTGCCGATGCTGGCGTCATAGGCCGGTTGCGCCGCCTGCCCTGAGCCCGGGCGAAGGGCCCAGGCGTTGAAGTCGCCCACCACGCGCGGGGTCGCGCCGTTGACATCGCGGGCAAAGAACACCAGCCGGGTCTGGTCTTCGACAATCGGCGTGCCGCCCCGGGCGGCGATGAATTTCTCGATCGCCGCATCGCGCTGTTCGGACGCCATGCCCGGCAACTGCCGCTTGAGCGCGCTCCACGACCGCGGCTCCCCGCTGCAGCCGCTGGCCAGCAGGCCGCCCAGAAGGCAACCACCAAGCAAGCGAAGGACACGAAGCCCTCGGTTACCTCGTGCGCTTCGCGGCCCTCGTGGTTGCATCCGGCTCACTGCGGCGCCGCCTTTCTGGTGCTCTGCCCTTCAACAATGAGCTGGCCGCAGGCGGCGCGAATGTCCCGTCCGCGGCTCTTGCGCACCGACACGTTCAGTCCCTTGTCGGCCAGGATCCTGGCAAAGGCGTTGATCGCCTCATCCGACGGCCGCTCGAACGGAATGCCGGGGGCGGCGTTGAGCGGCAGCAGGTTGACCTTGGCCTTGACCCCGCTCAGCACCTTCACGAGCTTGCGCGCGTCCTGCGGCGAGTCGTTCACGCCGGCCAGCATCACGTACTCGAACATGATGCGCCGCCGCTTGGCGAGCGGGAAGCGCTTGCAGGCGTCGATCACGTCCTGCATCGAGTATTTCTTGTTCGACGGCACAATCGCGGCGCGCGTCTCTTCGGTGGCGGCGTGCAGCGACACGGCCAGGTTCGGCATCAGGGCCTCACCCGCCAGCTTGTCCATCATCGGCACCAGGCCGACCGTCGAGAGCGTCACCCGTTTCGGGTGCAGCGCCAGCCCTTCCTTCTCGTTCAGCATCCGCAGCGCCTTCATCGTCGCGTCGTAGTTGTGCAGCGGCTCGCCCATGCCCATCAGGACGATGTTGAAGGATTTGTCGAGCAGGTCGAGCGACTGCGCGAGCAACCGCACCTGTGCGGTGATCTCGGCCGCCGACAGGTTGCGGACCAGTCCCATCTTGCCGGTCAGGCAGAACGCGCACCCCATGGCGCAGCCGACCTGGGTCGAGACGCAGAACGTCTGGGCCGGGGTGTCGGGGATGAAGACCGCTTCGATCTGCTTGCCGTCGGCCAGCTGCAGCACGAACTTCTGCGTGCCGTCGCTCGACACCTCACGCTTGACGATGGTGGGAAGGGAAATCGTCGCCTTTTCGGCCAGCGCCGCGCGCAGTTCCTGGCCGAGGTCGGTCATTTGCGCCAAGTCGGTGACGCCACGCCGCCAGATCCAGCGGTAGATCTGCTTGGCGTGAAAGCGCTTGTGGCCCAGCGACTCGACAAAAGTTTCGAGATCGCCGAGCTCCATTCCGGCGAGGTCGGCCAGCACCTGTCCAGTGTAGCGCGTGTCCCCCGGCGTTCGTGGCGGCGCCCAGCCAGCCGGTTGGTTTCTAGTCGACGAAGCGGAGCCGCATCGAGGCGAGGGTGCGGGTAATCGAGTCGCGGGCCGTGCTGTTCACCACCGGACGCAGGAACGGGGTGAACAGGAACGGCAGGTTGCGGCTGAGCGTCAGCGATTCGACCTCGACGATCACCCCGTCGCCCACCTGCTTGTAACGCCAGTACGAATACAGGCGCCACATGAACCCGTGGTCGTCGCCCTCGGGCAGGGCCCGCTCCTGGGGCGTGCCCGCGTTCTCGACCTCGACGATCTTGGTCGAAATGCTCCGGCTGAGCGCGCGATCGGCGGCGACACGGCGGTACGTGGTGTCGTATTCGGTGTCGTAGACCACCGTGATCAGCTTGGTGCGGCGCAGCCGCAGGAACAGTTTCTGCGAGTTCTCGTCGATCTGCACGACGCGGGACGACAGCGCGTCTTCCTGCTTGTGCTTGTCGGATTGCGGCTCCTGCAACGTTTTCAGGAGTACGTCCAGCTTGACCTTCGGAATGTAGGCCGTGCCCCGCCAGTGGTCGATCATGCCGCCGTCCACTTTGATTTCGCTGGCCGAGCCGTCGCGGGCGACGGCCCGCGTGACCACCACCTCACCCCGGCGCAGGGCCGCCATCGTCTTGGTCAACTGCGGCGCCGGCCGGCGCTCGACGTCGAGGAAGGGTTCGTTGTCCCGCAACTCGCGCTCGATGCGCGCCTCGACCGCCGCCGCGTACCGGTTGAAGCCCTCGATGGTCCTCCGCTCGAGGACCGACTCCATGGTGCCGGCCGAGGGGCTCGTGCTCATCACGACAATGGCGGCCAGCGTCGCCGCGGCCGAGGGCAGCCACCGTGTCCCTGGTCCCGGCCAGGCGCCCCTGCCGGTCATGAAACCCGTCATGATCGGCGCGTCTCCTGGCGATAGAGGGCGCGCGCCTTTCGCGCGCTCGTGATGACGAAAGTGGTGACCATCCCGACTACTCCCACAATACCCCCAAGATCGAACAAACGAAGCTCAGCCAGGCCCGCATGGCTTCGCGGCCGCGCCAGGAAGCACGCCGCGGCGGCGGTGAGCCGGAACGCGGCCCCGACCGCGGCCATGGCCGCCAGCCCGAGCGCGGCCAGGTGGTCTGAGTGAATCCAGCCCGGCAGGCGTTCCGCCAGCCAGGCGAGCAGCCGTTTTTCGCCTGCGGCGAGCACGCCGCCGGTATCAAGTCGCGTATGTGCGGCGGTCGACCTGTCGAAGTCCTCTCTCGATCTGAAATGTGCAAATGGCGCCCGACACGGCTCAAGTGATATGATCCGCAGGTAACTCTTTCTGCCGTAACTACTTGATCTGCGGCAGGTTCCCACGTGTCCGAGCCCAACATTCGTCGCGCCGTCCTTGCCAACGGTGTCCGTCTTGCCACCGAGCGGATGCCGCACGTGCGTTCGGTCGCCGTCGGCATCTGGTTGACGCGTGGCTCGCGCCACGAGCCGGCCGAGAGCATGGGGATTGCGCACTTCGTGGAACACATGCTCTTCAAGGGCACGCCCACGCGGTCGGCGGAAGAGATCGCGCAGCAGGTGGATTCAATTGGCGGCCAGATCGACGCCTTCACCTCCAAGGAATACGCCGGCTACTACCTCAAGGTGCTCGACGAGCACCTGCCGCTGGCGGTCGATATCCTCGCCGACTTGATCAGCAACCCGCTGATGGCCGACGACGACATCGAGAAGGAGAAGAAGGTCATCCTCGAAGAGATCAAGATGGTCGAGGACACGCCCGACGATCTGGTCCACGAGATCTTCGCCGAGGGCTTCTGGAGCGGCCACCCGCTGGGCCGGCCCATCCTCGGCACGCCGGCGACGGTCAACGCGCTCTCGCGCGACACCATCGTCCGCTACTTCAAGAACACCTACGTCGCGGCCAACTTCGTCGTCGTCGCGGTCGGCAACCTCGAGCACGGTCACGTGCAGGGGCTGCTGGAGAAGGCGCTGGCGCACATTCCGCACAGCGGCCCCGACGCCGAACACACGGCGCCGGTTACCGCGTCGACCATCCAGATTCGCAAGAAGGAGCTGGAGCAGAGCCACGTCGTGTTCGGCACGCCGGCCCTGCCGCAGCACCATCCCGAACGCTACGCCGGCTATGCGCTCAACACCACGCTGGGTGGCTCGATGAGCTCGCGCCTGTTCCAGAACGTGCGCGAGAAGCGGGGCCTGGCCTACTCGGTGTTCTCGGGACTGTCGTCGTACCAGGATGCCGGCGCGCTCAGCATTTATGCCGGCTGCGGCAACGACTCGGTCGCCGAGTTGATCGACGTGGTCGTCGCCGAGCTGCGGCAGATGAAACTGGGCGGCCTCGACGCGATCGAATTGCGGCGCGCCAAGGACCACCTCAAGGGGTCGCTGATGCTCGGGCTCGAGAGCACCTCGAGCCGGATGTCGCACCTGGCGCGGCAGGAGATGTACCGCGACCGCACCGACGGCCTCGATGAAATGCTGGCCGCCATCGAGCGGGTCTCGGCCGAAGACGTGCTGAAGCTGGCCGACCGCTTTTTCGCCACCGGCGCACTCGCCGTGACGGTGCTTGGCGCGGTCAACGGCCTGCAGGTCAACCAGGAGCAACTGGCGCTCTAAGTCATGATCGACTCCCGACTCCCGACTTCCACCTGCGCCGAGGCTCCGGCGGACAGGCCCGGTTCCCGCCCATGATCAGCCGTTACACGAACCCCGAGATGGGCCGCATCTGGAGCGACCAGCGTCGCTACGAGACCTGGCTCCAGGTCGAAGTGGCCGCTGCCGAGGCCATGGCCGCCGCCGGCATCGTCCCCGCCGAGGCCGCCCGCGACCTGCGCGACAAGGGCGCCTTCGACATCGCCCGCATCGACGAAATCGAAAAGGTCACCCAGCACGACGTCATTGCCTTTACCACCTCGGTGGCCGAGAAGGTCGGCCCGTCGGCCCGCTGGCTGCACTTCGGCCTGACCTCGTCCGACGTGATCGACACCGCGCAGGCGGTGCAGATGGTCGAGGCGTGCGACGTGATCCTGAAGCTGCTGGCCGGGCTGGGCGAGGCGGTCAAGGCGCGCGCGGTCGAGCACAAGCACACGCCGATGATCGGCCGCACGCACGGCGTGCATGCCGAGGTCATGACCTTCGGCTTGAAGCTGGCGCTCTGGTACGCCGACCTCACGCGCTCGAGCGAACGCGTCAAGCGGGCGCGCGAGGGTGTGCGCGTTGGCATGATCTCGGGCGCTGTCGGGACCTTCGCGCACCTCGACCCCAAGATCGAGGAAGACGTCTGCCGCCGGTTGGGCCTCGAACCCGATGCCGTGTCATCGCAAGTGATCCAGCGCGACCGCCACGCCGAGTTGTTGAGCGCGCTGGCCATCACCGGGGCCTGCCTGGAGAAATTCGCGCTCGAGATTCGCGGCCTGCAGAAGACCGAGATCGGCGAGGTCGAGGAGCCATTCGCCAAGGGCCAGAAGGGTTCGTCGGCAATGCCGCACAAGCGCAACCCGATTGGCTGCGAGCAGATTGTCGGCCTGGCGCGGCTGCTGCGCAGCAACGCGATGGCGGCCATGGAAAACGTGGCGCTGTGGCACGAGCGCGACATCTCGCATTCGTCGGTCGAGCGCGTGATTCTGCCCGACACTTTCATTGCCCTCGACCACATGCTCCGCCGTTTCACCCGGATTGTCGCCGGCATGGTGGTGTACCCCGAACGGATGCTGGCCAACCTCAACCGCTCGCGGGGCGTGGTGTTCTCGGGGCAGGTGCTGCTCGAGCTGGCCCGCCACGGCGTGTCGCGCGAGCAGGCCTACGAGTGGGTGCAGCGCAACGCCATGCGCTCGTTCCACGAGCAGCAGGACTTCAAGCCGCTGCTGCTGGCCGACGCCGACATCGCCGGGGTGCTGCCGGCGGCCGAAATCGAGAAGGCGTTCGACCTGAAGGAACAGCTCCGCAACGTCGACGTCGTGTTCGCCCGTGTGTTTGACGCCAGGAGGGCGGCGCGTTAGCGCCGCCGAAGGAGATCGAATGCGTGCCCGTGTGTATGTGACCTTGAAACCGTCCGTGTTCGATCCCCAGGGCCGCGTCGTCGCCGACGCGCTGGTCACGTTGGGCTACCAGGACGTGCAGGATGTGCGGCAGGGCAAGTTCTTCGAGGTCGAGCTCGCCGAGCCGGACGCGGCGAAGGCCAAGGCGCGGGTGACCGAGATGGCCGACAAGCTGCTCGCCAACCCGGTGATCGAGAGCTACCGCGTCGAGGTCTTCGAATGAGGCGGGAGTCGAACCGATGAAATTCTCAGTCGTGGTGTTTCCCGGGTCGAACTCGGATTACGACGCGTTCTACGCCGCCTCGGCGGTGATTGGCGAGGAGGCGGCGCTGGTGTGGCACAAGGACACCGACCTGCAGGGCGCCGACGCGGTGATCCTGCCGGGCGGCTTCGCCCACGGCGACTACCTGCGCACCGGCGCGATCGCGCGCTTCTCGCCGATCATGGCCTCGGTCAAGGCGTTCGCCGATCGCGGGGGGCCGGTGCTCGGCATCTGCAACGGCTTCCAGGTGCTGCTCGAGGCCGGCATGCTGCCGGGCGCCATGGTCAGGAACGATCGCATCAAGTTCGTGTCGCGGCTGGTGCCGGTGCGAGTCGAGCAGACCGACACGCCGTTCACCGCGGCGTGCGCGTCGCGGCAGGTGCTGCACATGCCGGTAGCGCACGGCGAGGGCAATTACTACGCCGACCCCGAGACGCTGGCCGCGCTGGAGGAGCACCGTCAGGTGATCTTCCGCTACGCCGGCGCCGCCGGCGAAGTGACGCCCGCGACCAACATCAACGGCTCGCTCAACAACATCGCCGGCATCTGTAACCGGCAGCGCAACGTGGTGGGGCTGATGCCGCATCCCGAGCGCGCGACGGAAGCCCAGCTCGGGAGCGCGGACGGCCGCGTCATCCTGGCATCGGCTGTGAAAGCTCTCGCATCCCTCTCGAGGTAACGGCACCGGTGGCAGTCATTGACGCGGCAGTCCTAGAACGACACGGCATCAAGCCGGACGAGTACGAGCGGATCCTCGAGCTGATGGGCCGCGAGCCCAACCTCCTGGAACTGGGCCTGTTCTCGGTGATGTGGTCCGAGCACTGCAGCTACAAGAGCTCGCGCGTGCACCTGAAGACGCTGCCGACCACTGGCCCGCGCGTGGTGCAGGGGCCGGGTGAGAACGCCGGCGCCGTCGACATCGGCGGCGGGCTGTGCGCGGTCTTCAAGATCGAGTCGCACAACCACCCCTCGTTCATCGAGCCGTACCAGGGCGCCGCGACCGGCGTCGGCGGCATCATCCGCGACATCTTCACCATGGGCGCGCGGCCGATCGCGCTCTTGAATGCCCTGCGGTTCGGGTCGCTCGACCAGCCGCTGGCCCGTCGCATCTTCGAGGGCGTGGTCGCCGGCGTCGGCGGCTACGGCAACAGCATCGGCATCCCCACGGTCGGCGGCGAGATCGTGTTCGACGACATGTACGCCGGCAATCCGCTCGTCAACGTGCTGTGCCTCGGCATTTCCCGCATCGACGGCATCGTCAAGGGCGCGGCCAAGGGCGCGGGCAACCCCGTGTTCTATGTCGGCGCCAAGACCGGCCGCGACGGCATTCACGGCGCGACCATGGCATCCGCGGAATTCGACGAGAAGTCGGCCGAGAAGCGTCCGGCGGTGCAGGTGGGCGACCCCTTCATGGAGAAGCTCCTGATGGAGGCCTGCCTCGAGGTGATGACGACCGGCGCCGTGCTGGGCATCCAGGACATGGGCGCGGCGGGCCTGTCGTGCGCGACCTCGGAAATGGGTTCGCGCGGCGGCGTCGGCATGACCATCGACGTGATGCACGTGCCGCAACGCGAGACCGGCATGACCCCGTACGAGATCATGCTGTCCGAGTCGCAGGAGCGCATGCTGCTGGTGGTCGAGAAGGGCCGCGAGCACGAAGTGACGGCGGTGTTCGAGAAGTGGGACCTGCACGCGGTGCAGGTCGGCGAGGTGATCGACGGCACGCGCCTGAAGATTCACGAGCGCGGGGTGCTGGTGGCCGACGTCCCCAACCGGGCGCTGACCGACGAAGCGCCGGTCTATCGCCGGCCGATGCAGGAACCCTCGTGGCAGACGGCCGCGCAGCAGCTGTCGCTCGCCGCCCTCGGCGCGCCCCCGTCGGCGCAGGCGGCGTTCGACCGCCTGCTGACCGTGCCGACCATCGCGAGCAAGCGCTGGGCCTACGGGCAGTACGACCACAGCGTCGGCACCAACACCATTGCCCAGCCCGGCATGTCGGCCGCCGTCGTGCGCGTCAAGGGCGCCCCGACGGGCCTGGCGGTTTCGGTCGACGGCAACGGCCGGTTCTGTTACCTCAACCCGCACCGCGGCGCCATGCTGGCCGTGGCCGAAGCCGCCCGCAACGTGGCGTGCGCCGGCGGCGAGCCCATCGGCGGCACCAACAACCTCAATTTCGGCAACCCCGAGCGCCCCGAGATCATGTGGCAGCTGGGCGAGGCCGTGCGCGGTATCGGCGACGCGTGCCGGGCGCTGGGCATCCCCATCACCGGCGGCAACGTCAGCCTCTACAACGAGACCGAGGGCCGCGCCATCTTCCCCACGCCCGTGCTTGGCGTGGTCGGCCTGCTCGAAGATGCCTCGAAGACGACGACGCGCGCGTTCAAACAGGCGGGCGCCATCGTCGTGGTGCTGGGCGATAATCTGGGCGAACTGGGCGGCAGCGAGTACCTCGCCACCATGCACGGCACGGTGGCCGGTCAGCCGCCGGCCCTTGACCTGGCGCGCGAAGCCGCGGTGCAGAAGCTGATCATCGCGCTGATTCGCGGCGGCCTGGTGGAGTCGGCCCACGACTGCTCCGAGGGCGGCCTGGCCGTCACCTTGGCCGAGTGCACCTTCAACAGCGGCGGCGTTGGTGTCACCGCCGAAGTGGCCTTGGCGACGGTGGCCACCGCGGACACCGTACCGGCGGCCTGGCTGGCCAACGCCGCGCTGTTCGGCGAGTCGGCCTCGCGCATTGTCGTGTCGGCGCCGGCCGGCAAGCTCGACGCCGTGCTGGCGGCCGCGGCCGATGCCGGCGTGCCGGCGGCGGTAATCGGCAAGACCGGCGGCGATCGGGTTCGTTTGAGCGTGGCTGGCAACGTGGTGGTCGACTCGGCCATCGCCGAGGCCGAGCAGTCCTGGGCAACGTGCATCGAACGAAGGATGAGTGGGCATGTTCGATAAGTTCCGCGACGAGTGCGGCGTCTTCGGCATCTACGGGCATCCCGAAGCGTCGAAGCTGGCCTACCTGGGCCTCTACGCGCTGCAGCATCGCGGACAGGAAAGCGCCGGCATTGCCTCGGCCGACGGCGAGCGCGTGCGGCTGGTCCGCCAGATGGGCTACGTCAACGAGATCTTCGACGAGGCGACGCTCGCCACGCTGAGCGGCCCAATCGCGATCGGCCACACGCGCTACTCGACCGCGGGCGAAAGCAAGCTGTCGAACGCCCAGCCCATCCTGATTGACTGCGTGCACGGCCAGGTCGGCATCTGCCACAACGGCAACATCGTCAACGCCAACGAAGTGCGCGACCGGCTGGTGCGGGCCGGCTCGATCTTCCAGACCAACAGCGACACCGAGGTGGTGCTGCACCTGTATGCGCGGTCGCAGGCCGGTTCGGTGGAAGACGCGCTGGAGGAGTCGGTGACCCAGCTGACCGGCGCGTTCTCGTTCGCGCTCATCACCAAGGACTCGATGATCGCCGTGCGCGACCCGCACGGCTTCAGGCCCCTGGCCCTGGGCAAGCTCGACGGCGCCTGGGTCGTCAGTTCCGAAACCTGCGCGCTCGACCTGATTGGCGCCACCTACGTGCGTGACGTCGAGCCCGGTGAAGTGCTGATCGTCGGCCCGCATGGACTGCGATCGATCAAGCCGTTCCCCAAGGCGCAGTTGTCGCACTGCATTTTCGAGCACGTGTATTTCGCGCGGCCCGACAGCGAGGTGTTCGGCCAGAGCGTCAACGAGGTGCGCACCAATCTTGGCCGCGTGCTGGCGCGCGAAACCGGCATCGAGGCCGACGTGGTCGTGCCGATTCCCGACTCGGGCGTGTGCGCGGCGATTGGCTACTCCGAGGAATCGAAGATTCCGCTGCGGATGGGCCTGATCCGCAATCACTATGTCGGCCGCACCTTCATCGAGCCGGCCCAGTCGATTCGCCACTTCGGCGTGAAAGTGAAGCTGAACCCGGTGAAGAGCATCCTCGCCGGCAAGCGCGTGGTGCTGATCGACGACTCGCTGGTGCGCGGCACCACCAGCCGCAAAATCGTGAAGATGGTGCGCGCGTCGGGTGCCAAGGAAGTGCACCTGCGCATCAGCTGCCCGCCGACGGTGTCGCCGTGCTTTTACGGCGTCGACACCCCGCGCCGCCAGGAACTGATCGCGGCGACCCATACCCTGGAAGAGATTCGCAAGTACGTGGCCGCCGACACCATTGGCTACCTCAGCCTCGACGGGTTGTTGTCGTCGGTCAACGGCCGTGGGCCGTCGTACTGCACGTCGTGCTATACCGGGCAGTATCCCGTCGCCTTCCCGCGCGATCACAATGGCTACCTCCAGTTGTCGCTCAAGATCGATGGCCCGCGTCAGCCGCTTCCGGAAGAAGAACCCGTTGGCTAATTACGGGCCGGCCCTCGGCCTGGCCGTCTGCCTGCTGGTGGGGCCCGCCGTTATGGGCGGCCAGGCTGTCGAGGCGCAAGAGCGCGGACCGACGCCCGCGTCACCCGAGCAGATTCGCGAGGCCGTCGGCAAGCTCGCCGATTTCGACTACCCGACCCGCATGGGCGCCGGCCGCACGCTGCGCCGCGCCCCCGCCGCGCAAGTGGTGCCGGCGCTGTTGCAGGCGGTGGCCGAGCACGCCGATGGCTACATCCGCTACAAGGCCCTGGTCCTGCTGACCGGCTTCAACGACCCCCGCACCGTTGACGCCATGCGCGAGGCCATGGCGTCGTCCAACGATCGCCTGCGCGAGGTGGCCTACGCATACCTGGAGCAACATCCCGAGCCGGCGCTGGCGCCGCGCCTGCTGGCCGCGCTCGACAAGGAAGAAGGCGAGTTCGTCCGCCCGGCGCTGATTCGCGCCCTCGCCGCCATTCACAAGCAGCCCAAGGTCAGCGACACGCTGATTCGTGACGCCGGCCGCGGCGTCGACTTCTTCCGCAGCACCGTGATCGAGGCCCTCGGCGATTACCGCATTGCCGCGGCGGTGCCCAAGTTGAGCGAGATTGCCAAGGTCGACGGCCCGCTGCAGGACGATGCGGCGACGGCGCTGGGCAAGATTGGCGACAAGACGGCCCTGGGCACGCTCGCCGAACTGCAACGCACCGCGCCAAAGCAAGCGCAGCCGGCCATTGCCGCCGCCATCTGCCTGATGGGCGCCAATTGCTCCGCCCATATCGGCTACCTCGAGAAGACCCTGGCCTTTGCCGACACTTACCCGGGGTACCAGGACCTGCTCCGCGGCGCGGCCACCGGCCTGGGGGCGATTGCCCGCCAGGGCAACGACGAGGCGCTCGGCATCCTGTTCCGGGTCGGCATCCCGTCGCAGGACCCGGTGCGAGCCCCGGTGACGCTGGCTCTCGGCCTGGTGGCGCTGCGCAACACGCCGTTGTTGCTCACGGCGCTCGAAGCGCATCCCGACCAGGCCGGCGCCATCGGCATTCTCGCCGAGGCGTTCGACATGCTCGAGGAAGACCTCGAGGAAGAGCGCTTCTTCGTCGCCGTCCGCCGCGCTTACTGGGCGGCCGCCGACGGCTCGCCGACGCGCAAGCTCTGCGAACTGCTGATCACCAAGCTGGACTTCTAAGCCAGCCCAGGTCCCAAGCCCCAAGCCTATGGATTACAAGAGTTCCGGTGTTGACATCGATGCGGGCAACGAGACGGTCCGCCGCATCAAGAAGCTGGCGCAGTCGACGTTCACGCCGGGCGTGCTCTCGGAGATCGGCTCGTTCGGCGGCTTGTTCAAGCTCGACCCCGCCGCCTGGCAAGAGCCGGTGCTGGTCTCGAGCGCCGACGGCGTCGGCACCAAGCTGAAGGTCGCCTTCATGGCCAACCAGCACACCACCATCGGCGTGGATCTGGTGAACCACTGCGTCAACGACATCCTGGTGCAGGGCGCCGTGCCGTTGTTCTTCTTCGACTACCTGGCCACCGGCAAGCTGTCGCCCGACGTGGCCGAGCAGATCGTCCAGGGCCTGGCGCGGGCCTGCAAGGACAACGGCTGCGCGCTGCTTGGCGGCGAAACCGCCGAGATGCCGGGCTTCTACCACGACGGCGAGTACGACGTGGCCGGCTTCATTGTCGGCGCCGTCGATCGCGCCGGCCTGATCGACGGCACGACCATCGCCCCCGGCGACGTGCTGCTGGGGCTGCCGTCGAGCGGCCTGCACACCAACGGCTACTCGCTTGCCCGCAAGATCGTGTTCGACGAGTTGCAGTTGAACGTCGACAGCCACGTGCCCGACCTGGGTGAAACGGTGGGGCAGGCGCTGCTGCGCCCGCACCGGTCGTACTTGCCGGTGATCAAGCCGCTGCTCGGCAAGGGCGTCGTCAAGGGCATGGCCCACATCACCGGCGGCGGCATCACCGACAACCTGCCGCGCGTACTGCCGCCAGGCACCGCCGCTCGCGTCACCCGCACGGCCTGGCGCGTGCCGGCGATTTTCCGCTGGCTGGGCGAGTCGGGCCGCGTTCCCGAGTACGACCTGCGCCGCGCCCTCAACATGGGGATTGGCATGATCCTCGTGGTCGCCCAGGGCGATGTCGATGCCGTGCGAACGGTCCTGCTCAACGCCGGCGAGGCCAATAGCCTGGTGATTGGCGACATCGTCGCGGGTGAGCCGGGCGTCGAGTACGTGTAACCGGTGCTCAAAGAGGTGTAGCATGCGGCGATGAATCGCCGAGCGCTACTGCAATGGCTGGCCTCCGGTGCGGTTTCGCTGCCGGTGTGGCGCGCCGACCTGTCGGCCGTGGGCCTGGCGCAAGCCGACCTGCTCAGCACGGGCCACGTGTTCGTGCTGCGCGATGTCGCGACGACGGTGTTGCCGTCGGCCATTGGCGCGAAAGGCCAGGCCGAAGCCGTTGACAACTTCCTGCGGTGGCTGCGCGACTACCGGGAGGGCGTGCCGCTGTCGCACGGTTACGGCGAGCCCCGGCTGGTCCGGAGCGGGCCGTCACCAGCGCCCGGCTATGGCAACCAGCTGGCGGCTCTCCAACAAGCGGCGACCGGCCGCGGCGGACGCTTCGGGGCGTTGCCGCTCGACACCCGCCGCGCGATTCTCGATTCGGCGTTGACCGAGGCGGGCGTCCAGAACCTGCCGCAGCGTCCGGACGGCCGGCACGTGGTGGCCGACCTGATGGCGCATTATTTCCGGAGCAGCGCCGCCAACGATCTCTGTTACCACGCCCGCATCGGCCGCCACACGTATCGCGCGATCCGGGTGACCACGGTCCGGCCGACGCCATTCAGTGGAGGGCGGGGGCTCTAGCCTCCGACGGCCCCCATGCCCATTCACGAATCCGACATCTGCGTCATCGGCGGCGGCATCACCGCCGCCATGCTCGTCGAGCGCCTCGCCGAACTCAAGCCCGGCCTCCGGATCACCGTCGTCGAGGCGGGGCGGTCGATCTTCGATCGCGAGAACCGCGGCCAGTATCATCGCCGCGCGCTGGAGTACGGCGAGCATCCCTGGCACGACGACTTCATCGCGGATCAGCAGGCCGAGGGCATGATCTCGATGACCATGGCCGTAGGCGGGCAGGCGCTTCACTGGGGCGGCGCCTGCAACCGATTCTCGGAAGAGGACCTGCGGCTGAAGTCCATGTACGGCCTCGCCGAAGACTGGCCCCTCAGTTGGGCGGAACTCGAGCGGTACTACGTCGAGGCCGAGCGGCGGTTGAATGTCGCTGGTGATCCAAGTCCGTATCCGGAAGATCGCCGGTCGGCGCCCTATCCGCAGCCGGCCATGCCGTTGTCGTACAACCTGCAGGTGCTGAAGAAGTGGGCCGAGCAGAGCGGGCTGAAGTTCTCGCCGCTGCCGATGTCGCGCAACGTGAGCGCGCCGTTTGGCGGCCGCGGGCAGTGTGGACTCTACGATACCTGCGGTGATGTCTGTCCCACCGGGGCCCGTTACTCGCCTGACTACACCTACCAGCAGTTGATCGCCGCCAAGAAGGTGACGCTGCACGATCGGATGCTGATCCGGCGCCTCGTCGTGGACGAGGGGCGATCGACCGTCGCGATGGCCCAGGGCTATCACCAGGACCGCCCGGGCGAAGTGACTGAATATCGCGCGCGGCAGTTTGTCCTCGCGTCGGGGCAGTGCTGGAGTCCGCACCTCCTGTTGCTGTCGGCCAGCGCGCGGTTTCCCAACGGCGTGGCCAACCGGTCGGGCCTGGTCGGCCGCTTCATGAACGGCCACAAGTTCATCTCGGCCCAGGCCACGATTGACGAGGAGACGTTCCCCGGCCAGAACATGACGCACAGCCTGATTTCGCGCGAGTTCTTCCGGTGCGGCCCCGGCACGGCGTTTGTGCGCCACGACACGCGGGTGTGGGAGAGTTCGGCCGGCAAGGAACCGCGGCTGCGCGGCGCCGGCGGCGGCCTGTTGCTGGGCGACGAAGTGCTTGACGACTGGCGCGGACGCGCGCTCAAGGGCAGTTCGGTCCGCCTGCGAACCTATTACGACTCGCATCCCTCGATCGACAGCCGGCTGTCGCTCGATCCCGCATCGAAGAACCGTTACGGCGATCCGATGCCACGGCTCGAGCGCCGGCTCGACGCCGCCGCCGAGGCTCGCGAGGCGGCCACGCTGGCGCACTGCACGGCTGTCTTCGAACGCATGGCGAGGGCGAGCAACGGCCGCCTGTCCGGTCCGCCGTCGGTTTCGACCTACTGGGACCATCCGGCAGGCGGCTGCCGCATGGGCGCCGATCCGGCGACGAGCGTGGTCGACAGTCACGGCCGCTCACACGATCATGAGAACCTGTTTGTGATCGGCGCGCCGACGCTGCCGACTGGCGGCTGTACCAACGGCACGCTTACGTTCGTCGCCCTTTCGTTGCGATCGGCGGTTAAGATCGCTGAATCGTGAGCGTCGCGAGTAAACGGCTTGGCGTCCTGATTTCGGGTCGTGGCTCCAACCTTAAGGCCATCATCGAGGCCATTGACGAACGGCGCCTCGATGCCACGATCGCCATCGTCATCTCCAACAGGGCCAATGCGCCTGGACTCGATCACGCCCGCGCGGCGGGGATTGAGACCATGGTGCTCGCTCACCGTGATTTCTCGACTCGCGAAGAGTTCGATCGGGAGATGGTCACCGTCTTGCGCGATCGCCGCGTCGACGTCGTGTGCCTTGCCGGTTTCATGCGACTCCTGAGCCCGGTGTTCGTGGACGCCTTCCCCAGTCGCATCCTCAACATCCATCCGTCCCTGCTGCCGAAGTACCCTGGCCTGCATCCCCAGCAACAGGCGCTCGACGATGGCGCGACGGTCAGCGGCGCTACGGTTCATATTGTGAACAAAGACCTGGACGCCGGGCCGATCGTCTCGCAGCGCGAGGTGCCGGTGCTGCCGGGCGATTCGGCCGAGACGCTGGCGGCGCGGATCCTCGACGTCGAACACCGCCTCTATCCCGAGGCGATTCAGTTGGTCTTGGACCGCGGCCGCTAAACCGCCGCCGGGCGCAACGTCAGGACGGCCACGTCCGGCGGGCAGTTGATGCGGACCGGCACATAGACGGTGCCGACGCCTTTGCTCACAAACAACGCCGTGTTCTCGCGCGCCGCGTAGCCGGCGAGCACGGGAAACTTCCGCCCGGCGATTGGTCCGATGGCCGGAATAATCACCTGGCCGCCGTGCGTGTGCCCCGACAGCACCAGCTGCACGTCGAGCGCAGCCGCCTCCACCAGGCGGCGCGGATCGTGGGCCAGCAGCACCGTGGTGCCCCCGGTCCCCTTCAGCACGCCGGCGATTTCGCCCGGCGAACGCGTCCAGAAGCGAATGCCGGCGATATCCAGCGGCTCGCCGCGCACCACCAGCGAGGTGCGCTGATCCTTCAGCACGGCGAAGCCGCGCGCGGTCAGCGCGGCCGGCATTTCCCGCTCATCATCGTGATTGCCGAGCACGGCGAACGACCCGTGCGGCGCGCCGGCCAGCGGCGCGAGCAGTTCGGCCACCGCCCCGACGTAGCGCCGATCGAAGAACGACACGTAGTCACCGCCCAGCACGACGATGTCGGGCGCGGCGTCCTTGAGCACGGCTACCGCCCGCGCCACGTCGTCGGCCGGCACGACCGCGCTGTGGTGGACGTCGGTGATCATCCCGATGCGCAGGCCATCGAGCGCGGACGGGAGCCCGCGCACCGCAATATCGCGGACGATGCAGTCGAGGTGGTGACGCTCGTAAGCGACACCATACGCGGCCGCCCCGGCGAGCGCGCCCGTCGTGACGACGGTGGCTGAACGGAGAAAGTCGCGGCGCGTCAGGGCCACGGGGGCAGTGTATGAGGAAAGTTGACAGTTGAGAAGTTGGTAGTTGGTAGTTTCAGTTTGGAGTTCCAGTCTCAGTTTCCTCGCCCCGCCGACCCAAGGCCTGACGCGCCGTGGCAACTGAAACTAAAAACTGCAACTGCAACTTTCAACTGAAACTGCCAACTCTTCAACTTTTCAACTTTCAACTTATAGTTGTCTGTGATGAGCGTGTTCGAAGAGTTCGAATGGCGGGGCATGGTCGCCGAGAAGACCGAGGGCGCCCGGGAGGCGCTGGCCGCCGGGCCCGTGACGGCCTACATTGGTTTCGATCCGACCGCGTCGAGCCTGCACGTGGGTTCGCTGCTCACGGTGATGGGCCTGGCGCGGCTGCAGCGGTTTGGGCACACGCCGATCGCGCTGGTCGGCGGCGGCACCGGCATGATTGGCGATCCGAGCGGCAAGTCGCAGGAGCGGGTGCTGTTGTCGACCGGTCAGGTGAACCAGAACGTCGCCGGCATTCGGGCGCAGCTCGAGCGGTTCCTGGATTTTTCGCCCGGGCCCAATGCCGCGCGCATCGTCAACAACGCCGACTGGCTGGGCGCCATCGACATCCTCACGTTCCTGCGCGATGTCGGCAAGCATTTCAGCATCGGCTACATGCTGCAGAAGGAGTCGGTGAGCCGCCGCCTCGAGAGCGAAGACGGCATCTCGTACACCGAGTTCAGCTACCTGGTCCTGCAGTCGTACGACTTCCTGCACCTGTTCGATCGCGAGGGCTGCACCATGCAGATGGGCGGTAGCGACCAGTGGGGCAACATCACCGCAGGCACCGATCTCATTCGCAAGGTGCGCGGCCAGAAGGCGCACGGCCTGGTGTGGCCGCTGCTGAAGACATCGTCCGGCACCAAGTTCGGCAAGACCGAAGCCGGCACGGTGTGGCTGGACCCGGCCCGCACGTCGCCGTTCGCCTTCTACCAGTTCTGGCTCAACACCGACGACCGCGACGTGGTGAGCCACCTGAAGCTGTTCACGTGGCTCGACCGCGAGGCCATTGCCGCCATCGAGCGGACCGTGGCTGAAAAGCCGGAGGCGCGCGAGGCCCAGCGCACGCTCGCGCGCGAGGTGACCGCGATGGTGCACGGGGCCGAGGCGCTGGCGCGCGCGGAGCGCGGCTCGGCGGTGTTGTTTGGCGGGCCGTTGGCGGACGCCTCGGTCGACGATGTGTTGATGGTGTTCGCGGACGTGCCGGCCGTGACGCTGGCGCGCGCGACCTTCGCGTCCGGCATTGCCGCCACCGAGCTCGCCGTTGCCGCCGGCGTGGCGGCATCGAAGGGCGAGGCGGCCCGGCTGATCAAGCAGGGCGGTTTGTCGATCAACGATCGCAAGCTCAGCGACGAGCGTGG
>Ga0209770_10000285_pt1:25000-29041 | contig 29041 bp, 21 predicted proteins | sample LauGreSu1BDMLBDD_2_FD_187572 | JGI IMG/M metagenome (GOLD analysis project Ga0209770, IMG submission 187572) | Freshwater lake microbial communities from Lake Michigan, USA - Su13.BD.MLB.DD (SPAdes) (version 2) | ecosystem: Environmental > Aquatic > Freshwater > Lake | place: Lake...
GGGCCTGTAGCTCAGCTGGTTAGAGCACACGCTTGATAAGCGTGGGGTCGGTAGTTCGAATCTACCCAGGCCCACCAGTTTTCTTCAAACCGCGTGTGAACGCGGATAACACAAAAGAGAACTTGGGGAATTAGCTCAGCTGGGAGAGCGCCTGGTTTGCAACCAGGAGGTCACCGGTTCGATCCCGGTATTCTCCACCAACCGTTTCTTACACAAGTTTGCTGGGTAACGCGCAAGCGACCCACAAAGCGGTTTTTTGACAACTGAATATTCTGCAATCGGTAGTTTTTTTTGACCACATATTTGCAGTCAAGTGAAGTGAACACTTGGTCAAGCTACTAAGGGCGTACGGTGAATGCCTTGGCGCTAGAAGTCGATGAAGGACGTGGCAAGCTGCGATAAGCCTCGGGGAGCCGCAAGCAGGCTTTGATCCGGGGATTTCCGAATGGGGAAACCCACTCTGGCTCATACCGGAGTATCTCCCGCTGAATACATAGGCGGGCGAAGGCAACGGAGGGAAGTGAACCATCTCAGTACCTCCAGGAGAAGAAAACAAGTCAGTGATTCCGCTAGTAGCGGCGAGCGAACGCGGAAGAGCCCAAACCAGGGGGCATGCTCCCTGGGGTTGTAGGGCCCGTTAGGCCGCAAGGCCGTCGAGTGATAAACCAGATTGATAGTCGAATCCTCTGGAAAGGGGATCCATAGAAGGTGACAGACCTGTAGGCGAAATCAATCTGGCTTGATGGACGGGTACCTGAGTACCGCGGGACACGAGAAATCCCGTGGGAACCTGCGAGGACCATCTTGCAAGGCTAAATACTCTCTAGCGACCGATAGTGAACCAGTACCGTGAGGGAAAGGTGAAAAGCACCCCTGTGAGGGGAGTGAAAAAGTACCTGAAACCGTATGCCTACAAGCAGTCGGAGGGCTATAGGGGAGCAATCCTCCATGCCTGACGACGTGCCTTTTGCATAATGAGCCGGCTAGTTAATCTCAGTGGCAAGGTTAAGCACAAGCGAGCCGTAGCGAAAGCGAGTCCGAAATGGGCGCTAGAGTCGCTGGGATTAGACGCGAAGCGAGATGATCTACCCTTGGCCAGGATGAAGCGCGGGTAACACCGCGTGGAGGTCCGAACCGGTGTTAGTTGAAAATAGCTCGGATGAGCTGAGGGTAGGGGTGAAAGGCTAATCAAATTTCGTGATTGCCCGTTCTCCTCGAAATGCCTTTAGGGGCAGCCTCGGATGGTCGGCGATGGTGGTAGAGCACTGAATGGACTAGGGGCCTTACCAGGTTACTGAATCCAATCAAACTTCGAATGCCATCGACACGTAATCCGGGAGTGAGACAGTGGGGGCTAAGCTCCATTGTCGAAAGGGAAACAGCCCAGACATGCATCTAAGGTCCCTAAGTCACTGCTAAGTGGGAAAGGATCTGGAGACGCTTAGACAACCAGGAGGTTGGCTTAGAAGCAGCCATCCTTTAAAGAAAGCGTAATAGCTCACTGGTCAAGCGGCTCTGGGCCGACAATGTAACGGGGCTCAAGCAGTGCACCGAAGATCATGACAGACGGGTCTTGCGAGATCCGTCTTTGGTAGAGGAGCGTTCTCTCTGCAGTGAAGTCAGACCGACAAGGACTGGTGGAGCTGAGAGAAGTGACCCTGCCGGCATAAGTAGCGAGAAGGGAAGTGAGAATCTTCCCCGCCGTAAACCTAAGGATTCCTGAGGTAGGTTCGTCCGCTCAGGGTTAGTCGGGAGCTAACGCGAGGCCGAAAGGCGTAGCGGATGCACATCCGGTTAATATTCCGGAACTACTGACAGATCGTTATCACGATGGGGGGACGCAGGAAGCTATGCGGGCCTGGTTTTGGTTATCCAGGTTTAGACATGTAGGGGGAACAGACAGGCAAATCCGTTTGTTCGCAAACCCTGAGGTGTCATAGCGATGGCCGCAAGGCCAATAAAGCCGCAGACGCTACGCTGCCGAGAAAAGCCTCTAAGGAGATCTGTAAGTACCCGTACCGCAAACCGACACAGGTAGGTGAGGAGAAAATCCTCAGGCGCAAGTGAGAATCATCGTTTAGGAACTAGGCAAAATTACCCCGTAACTTCGGGAGAAGGGGTGCTCCCTGTTGTCAGTGTCCACGCGGCACGAAGCGGCAGAGAGTTGCAATAAAGAGGGTCAAGCGACTGTTTACTAAAAACACAGGGCTCTGCTAAGTCGAAAACGACGTATAGGGTCTGACGCCTGCCCGGTGCCGGAAGGTTAAAAGGAGAGGTCAGCCGCAAGGTGAAGCCTTGAATTGAAGCCCCGGTAAACGGCGGCCGTAACTATAACGGTCCTAAGGTAGCGAAATTCCTTGTCGGGTAAGTTCCGACCTGCACGAATGGCGTAACGATTTGACCGCTGTCTCAACGATGAACGCTGCGAATTTGTGGTACCGGTGAAGACGCCGGTTGCCCGCCATAAGACGAAAAGACCCCGTGCACCTTTACTGCACCTTAGTAGTGAATGTTGACGACGTATGCGCAGCATAGGTGGGAGACTTTGATCCCAGGCTCTCGGGCTTGGGGGAGTCACCAGTGAGATACCACCCTTACGCCTTCGACGTTCTAACTGAAACCCATTATCTGGGTTCAGGACACTGCTAGGCGGGTAGTTTGACTGGGGCGGTCGCCTCCTAAACTGTAACGGAGGCGCACGAAGGTTCGCTCAGGCTGTTTGGAAATCAGCCATAGAGTGCAAAGGCATAAGCGAGCTTAACTGCGAGACCTACAAGTCGAGCAGATGCGAAAGCAGGTCTTAGTGATCCGGTGGTCCCGCATGGAAGGGCCATCGCTCAACGGATAAAAGGTACGCCGGGGATAACAGGCTGATCTGGGCCAAGAGTTCACATCGACGCCCAGGTTTGGCACCTCGATGTCGGCTCATCGCATCCTGGAGCTGTAGCAGGTTCCAAGGGTCCGGCTGTTCGCCGGTTAAAGCGGTACGTGAGCTGGGTTTAGAACGTCGCGAGACAGTTCGGTCTCTATCTATGGTGGGCGCAGGAAATTTGAGAGGATCTGACCTTAGTACGAGAGGACCGGGTTGGACGGACCGCTAGTGTACCAATTGTCACGCCAGTGGCATCGTTGGGTAGCTAAGTCCGGAAGGGAGAAACGCTGAATGCATCTAAGCGTGAAACCCACCTCAAGATGAGATTTCCCTGGACGCAAGTCCCTAAAGGCTCCAAGTAGACCACTTGGTCGATAGGTCGGGTGTGGAAGCGTAGCGATACGTTCAGCTAACCGATACTAATCAGCCGTGAGGCTTGACCATTTATTCACTTCTGTTGATTGTGAATGTGTGGTCAGAAAAAGCTATCGATTGCAGAGTATTCGGTCCGCCTTCGCCGCTCACGCGGCGTAGGCGGGCTAGCTTGATGTTTCGATTGATCGAATTGCTTAGATATTCTAGGTGGCGATCGAACGATTGATTCATCAAGTCACAATATGCTCTGGGATGACTTGATTGGCGTGAACCGCGGCTCGCATGCCGCCTCCGCTGACCGAGACCCCAGGCACCAAGTTTCCCGGTGGCCATAGGAGCAGGGTCACACCCGTTCCCATTCCGAACACGGAAGTTAAGCCTGCTACCGCCGATGGTACTGCCCGCGCAGGTGGGTGGGAGAGTAGGTCGCTGCCGGGGATTAATCATCAAAGGCTCAAGTCTCACGACTTGGGCCTTTTTCTTTGTACCGCTACTCTTCGGTCCCGACCTTCTTCCGCATCATCACGCGCCGGCCTTCGTCCGAGAACTCCACCGTGTCCATCAGTTCGTTGATCAGGAACACGCCGCGACCGCTGGCCTTGAGGATGTTGTCCCCCTCGAGCGGATTCGGCACCTGGTCGACCTTGAAGCCCGGGCCAGGATCACGAATGACGATCGTAAGCTCCCCCATTAACTGAACGGTCGGCATTAGACTGCTCCTGGCTCAGGAGTGGTCATGCGTAAATCGAAATTCACTGAGAGCCAGATCGTTGGGATTCTGAAAGAGGCCGAGG
>Ga0209770_10000286_pt1 | contig 29031 bp, 22 predicted proteins | sample LauGreSu1BDMLBDD_2_FD_187572 | JGI IMG/M metagenome (GOLD analysis project Ga0209770, IMG submission 187572) | Freshwater lake microbial communities from Lake Michigan, USA - Su13.BD.MLB.DD (SPAdes) (version 2) | ecosystem: Environmental > Aquatic > Freshwater > Lake | place: Lake Michigan, USA...
CCGCCTGCGGGCGGACCGCCGGCGCCACCGGGCCCGGCGGCGGGCGCGCTGCCGGAAGGAGACGGACGGCCGTCGTCCTTCTGGCCCTCCTCGTCGCTCGTCGGGAGCCAGCCGAGCTTCACATCGCTGCGGAGCGGCACCGCCACGAGGACCGTCGAGTTGTTGTAGATCCAGGTGGTGTCGAACTCGCCGTACGCCGGGTTGAAGTTGCGCTGGCTCGTGAACGCGAGCCAGTCGCCCTTGCGGTCGAAGACGGGCTCGGAGTCGGAGAAGAACCCGCTCGTGAGCTGGTGCTTCGAGCCAGACTTGGTGTCGAAGACATAGACGGCGTCGAGCTCCGTCGCGTCGCAGGAGCGCGACCACGCGATCCAGCGGGAGTCGTGCGAGAACGAAATCGGCGCGGACCGCGGCGCCTCGGGATTCCTGTCGACCAGGGTGACGGCGCCGTCCTCGAGCTTCACGAGCTCGATGATGCCCGCCTTGTCCTGGATGACGACGGACTTCGAGTCGGGCGCCCAGTCGATCGAGGTGCGGAAGCCCTTCGCATCGGTGGTGATGCGCTTGCGCTCGCCCTTGCCGTCCGCGGGCATGGTGTAGAGCTCGTACTCGCCCGAGTCATCGCTGAAGAACGCGATGGTCTTGCCGTCGGGGCTCCAGGCCGCCGAGCGCTCGAAGACCCCGTCGGTGCGAGTGAGGTTGCGCGGCGTGCCGTTTTCCGCGGGCGCGGACCAGATGTCGCCGCGCGCGCCGACCGCGACGCGCTTGCCGGAGGGGGAGATCGACGCGCCCTGGATCGTCTCCGCGGCGTCGACGACCGCGACGCGAAGGGTGTCGCGGTCGCCGGGAACCGTGATGTCGACCGGGACGGAGACGCCGGTCTCGAGGTTGAGGCGATGGATGCGGTCGCCGTGCTGGAAGACCATCTCGCCGGAACCGCCGTCGTCGGGACCGATCGCGGGCCACTTGATGTCGTGGGTGGTATGGCGCGTGACCTGGCGTGCCTGTCCACTCTTCAGGTCGAAGCTGAAGACATTGAGGACATGCCCCTCCGCCGGGCAGTTGTCGGACAGGAAGTACACCTTGTCGCCATGCCACATCGGAAGCGTGTCGGTTCCCTCCCAATCGGTGATCCGCCGCGACTCGTTCGTCTTGACATTGAACAGCCAGACATCGGTCGCCATGCCGCCGCGGTATCGCTTCCAGGTGCGGTTGTCGGTCGAGTGGGGGGTGTAGGCGAGCCATTCGCCTGTCCCGTTGAACGAGCCGTTCGCGCCATAAGGGACAGGCACGCGAGCCGGCAGGCCGCCGGTCGACGGAACCGTGTAGAGCTTCTGCGCGCGGGCGAGCCCTTCGAGCGCGGAGGTCATGAAGACGAGCCCCTTGCCGTCGGGCGTCCAGTCGCAGAGCGTCTCGGGCGCCGGATGGTGCGTCACGCGCACGGGGACCCCGCCGGCGATCGGCAGCGTGTAGAGGTCGAGCGACTGGTCGTAGTTCGCGCGGAATGCGATCGACCTGCCGTCCGGGGAGAACCGCGGCGATCCCTCGAAGCCGCGCGGGCTCGCGACGGGCGTCGCGACGCCGCCTTGCTTCGGCACGATCCAGAGGTCGTTGCCGTAGACGAACACGATGTCGGTCCGCGAGATGTCGGGGTAGCGGCACAGTCCCTGCGTGGCGTCGGAAGCGACGGCGGTCGCGCAGAGCGCGGTCGACGCGAGGATGGCGATCGAACGGGAGAAAGCGGCGGTTTGGCGCATTCCGCGATGGTACGGCAACCGTGGAAGGCGAAACGCCCACTGGTGTGGATCAGCGGAAAATCACAACGGTGGGGTGCCCGGCCGGGCGGTCACGGACGGGCGAGGAGCGCGATGCGCCTGTCGCTGACAACGGCGCCGCCCGGTCGCTCGATGGTGACGGCGAACATCACGGGACGCGCCACGGGCAGCCGCGCTCGAACAGGGACGAGCGTGCGACCGTCGCCAGAGACATCGAAGACCCCTCCGTCGACCGGATACCGCTCGTCCCGCTCCGCGTCGAAGATCCAGAGCTGGTACTGCTCGCGGGTGGGGTCGTTCCGCGCGAGCCCGGCGATCTCGAGGAGTCCTTCACCCGTCGCGGGGTCGAAGAAGGCCTCTCCGCCGACCGTGCCGACGAGGTGTGTGTCCACGATGCCGGCGTCCTCGCTCCCGCGCCACGGCCAATGCACTGCCGACGGGTGGCTGGCCACGAAGCGGACGGGATCCAGCGCCGCATCCGCATCGCGCGACGCTGCGCCATTTCGCAGGACGACGACCGTCGCGCACGCTCCGAGGACGACGCCTGCAGCGGCAGCGAAGAGGTCCCGGGCGCGCGATGGTCCCACCTGCGCGATCACGGCGGGCGCCGTCGAGCGCTCGAGCCGTTCCCGCGAGTGGGTGGAGATCGACGCCGACGAATCTCGGCGCGTCGCTACATCGGAAGCGGCGTGCACGCCGTCCAGCTCGGCAGCCTCAATCTCTGCGACCGCGACCGCGGCCGCCGCCAGCTCGAGCATCAGCGTCTCGTGCTGGAGATCCACTCCGAGCTCGCGCGCCTCGGCGATGTCCTCTGCCGCGAGCTCGACGCCGAACAGCGCGGAGTCGGCCGCGCGCCCGAGCAGTTCCTCGCGCCGCGCGGCGTCGTTCGGCGAGCCGAAACTCATGGCGCGCTCCCTTCGGCGGCGCCGCTCGCGGCATCGCCCACCTGGTCCGGCGCCAGAACGCCTTGCTCGGCGAGGATCTGCCTGATCTTGATGAGTCCGCGCCGCGCGTGGGTCTTCACGGTCCCAAGCGGCATCCCCGTCGCCGTCGCGATCTGCTCGTGCGAACAGCCCTGGTGGATCGCAAGCTGAAGGACCTGCCGCTGCTCTGGCCTGAGCTGCTCGAACGCGCGCTGCGCGATCGCAAGCTGCTCGTTCGCCTCCGTCCCGTCGCGGCGCTCCCGCGCATCGGCGATCGTCTCCGGAATCTGCGGCACCTCGGGCCGCCGCATCCGCCGCCTGCCGCGGTCGATCAGTCGCCGACGCGCGATCATCGCGACGAAGGTCGTCTCGCTCGCGATCGCCGGATCGAATCGGCCGGCGCTCTTCCAGAGGTCGACGAAGATCTCCTGCACCGCGTCCTCGGCCTCCGACGGGTTCGCACAGAGCTTTCGCGCGAGGCTCCAGACGAGCCCGCTGAAGCGCGCGATGCACTCGGTGGTCGCGGCCGGATCGCCGGAGGCGACGCGCTGGAGGATGGAAGCCGATTCCTGCACTCGCGGTAGTCCTGCGGCGAGTGTAGCGGAAACCCGGAACTCTCCGGCTAGTTAGGCCGCTGGCTCGTCAGGCTCGAGGCGAGGTCCGTCAGCTCGATCTTCATGCCGCGGACCGCCTCCTCGATCTCGGCGGCCCGGCGTTCGAGGCCCTCGATCACTACGCTCGCGGACCCGATCGCCTGCGTGTTCAGGTTCGCGGAGAGGAACTTCCGCAGGTCGGCGAACTCCTGGGCGAGCGCCGCCGCGGCCGTCAGGAGGGCGCTCGCCTTGACCTTCATGTCGCCGAGCTGCCGCTCGACCTGCTCCTTCCGCACGAGCATCGCCGCGCGAAGGTCCGGGTTCTTGATCTCCTCGCGCGTCGCGACATACCCCGCGACGAAGCCGTTCGTCGCCGTCTCGACCTCGCCGACCGACCTCTTCACGCGCTCGATATCGGAATCGAACCGGTCCGCGGCCCGCACGAAGAGCCCGTACTGGCGTGCGAGATCGGAGTCGACCGCGAGGAGCCGGTCGAGCTCGGCGCGCGCCGCAGAGGCGTTCGCGTTGAGCGCATCGACGGTGTCGGCGGCGGATTTCATCGTGTCCGCCGCGCTGTCGGCCTTGCGGAAGGCCGGCGTGTTGCACGCCGTGCAGGCGAGAAGAAACGAGGCGAGCGCGAGGTGTCGCATGGCTGCCTTGCTTTCGGCCAAATCCAGCCGCCGCGTTCAGCCGAAGCCACTCACGGCGTGCCGGTCGCGCAACCCGTGCGGGTTTCGCAGGCGGACCAGCGCCCCGTTCTGCCCAAGCGCGATCGACACGCGGGTCGGATTCGAGGCCCAGCCTCGCCAAGGCTCCCGAAAAGCGGTGGGGGAGGGATTCGACGCCCGCGCCGCGGCCGCGACGACCTCGCTCGGCGCTGTGCGCCGAGCTGTTGTCGAAGCGCAGCTTCGGCAACACCCCGCCGCATTGAGGGAGCCCGGCGAGGCCCAGCCTCGCCAAGGCTCCCGAAAAGCGGTGGGGGAGGGATTCGAACCCTCGAGACCCTGACGGGTCTGCCGGTTTTCAAGACCGGTACCTTCAACCGCTCGGCCACCCCACCTGCGGGGTTCGGAGTCTATCAGCAACGCACGGCGGAACGCGCCTACGCCCCGAGGCGGACGCCCGGCTTCCGCGACTCGAGCGCCGGAAGAATCCAGAACGCTCCGTCCTCGTACCAGAAGTACGCATCCTGACCGAACTCGCACGCGAGCCCGCGCGCGGCGTCGGCGCCGCACCGCACGGCAAAGCCACGCTCGACATGTCCAGGCGCGGCGTTCGCGTGGCCGTCCGCCTCGACATGCGCGAACCCGCGCGCGGTGAGCTCGCTCCGCAAGCGCTCGTGCGCGGCGCGGTTCCCCGCGTCGTCCGTCGCGCCACGCGCGAGAAAGTACGGGTTGTACGCGGTGACGATCGCAAACGATCCGCCCGCGAGGCGCTCGATCTCGGCGCGCGCCGCCGCGCCGATCGACCGAGCGAGATCCACGCGCAGGGTTCCGGCGCCGTCGCGGAGGAGCAGCGTCGTCTCTCGGTACGGCCCCCACGGACACGGCGGATCCGGAGCGCCGCTCACGAAAGCCGCTCCGCTCCGCGCGCATCGCGCGGCGTCAGCATCTTCGCGATGCAGGCGGTCCAACCGGTCTGATGCGACGCACCGCAGCCGCGCCCCGTGTCGCCGTCGAAGTACTCGAAGAAGTTGACGAGCTCCCGCAGCGTCGGATCCTGCGCGAGCCTCGGCTCATGCGCGAGGCTCGGCCGTGCGCCGGTCTCGTCGCGCATGAACAGCCGCGCGTTCCTCCGCACGATCTCGTCGGCCGCATCGAGCAGCGTGCCCGTGCGGCCGGCGCCGACCGGACACTCGATCCTGAAGTCGTCGCCGTAGTAGTGGTGGAACTTCTGCAGGCTTTCGACGAGCAGGAAATTCATCGGCATCCAGATCGGCCCGCGCCAGTTCGAGTTGCCCCCGAACAGGCCGGTCTGGCTCTCCGCCGGCTCGTACCGGACCGAGTACGGCTTGCCGTCGATCCAGAGCGTGTAGGGCGCGTCGGCGAGCGAGCGGGAGAGGCTGCGGATTCCGAAGGGCGACAGGAAGTGCCGCTCATCGAGCGCCTTCCGCAGCAGGCACTTCATCCGATGTCCGCGCAGCAGCGACAGCAGGCGCCGCTCGCCCCGCCCCGGCTCGTCCCATCGCGAGACGAGCGCCGCCATCTCCGGCCGCTCGCGCAGGAACCACTCCATGCGGTCTCGGAACACCGGAAGCCGCTCGAGGATCTCCGGCTCGATCGTCTCGACGGCGAACAGCGGGATCAGGCCGACGACCGAGAGCACCTTGATCGGCTCGATGCGCCCGTCGGGCAGGTGCATCATGTCGTAGTAGAAGCCGTCCGCCTCGTTCCAGAGCCCGACGCCCTTCCCGCCCATCTTCGTCATCGCCTCGGCGATCTGGAGGAAGTGCTCGAAGAACTTCGCCGCCATGTCCTGATAGAACGGGCGCTCGTGCGCGAGCTCGATCGCGATGCGCATCATGGTGAGCGCGAACATCGCCATCCAGCTCGTTCCATCGGCCTGCTGCAGGCGGCCGCCGCCGGGGAGCGGCTGCGAGCGGTCGAAGACGCCGACATTGTCGAGACCGAGGAAACCGCCCTCGAAGATGTTGCGGCCGTAGGCGTCCTTGCGGTTCACCCACCAGGTGAAGTTGAGGAGCAGCCGGCTGAACGCGGCCGCGAGGAAGTCGTGGTCCGCGACGCCGCTGCGCTTGCGGTCGATCTGGAACACGCGCCAGCAGGCCCATGCGTGGATCGGCGGGTTCACATCGCTGAAGTTCCACTCGTAGGCCGGAAGCTCCCCCGAGGGGTGCATGTAGTGGTCGGTGAGGATCTTCGCGAGCTGCCCCTTGGCGAAGTCGGCGTCGATGTTCGCGATGGCGACGCAGTGGAACGCGAGATCCCACGCCGCGAACCAGGGGTACTCCCAGGTGTCGGGCATCGAGAGCACGCTCGACGCGGCGAGGTGCCGCCACGCCGCGTTCCGCTGCGACCTGCGCTCCTCCGGCGGCGCAGGCTGCGTGGGATCGCCGTCGTGCCAGCGGCGGACATCGAATTCGTAGTACTGCTTCGAGAGAAGGAGGCCCGCATACGCCTGCCGCTGGACCGCGCGCGCGTCCCTCGACTCGAGCCCGCGGTGGACGAACTCGTAGAACTCGTCGGCCTCGCGCGCGCGGGACTCGATCAGCGCGGGGACCAGCTCGGTCGAGAGGTCGCTGCCCTCGGGGCAGAGGACGAGGTCGATGGTGCGCCGCTCCCCTGGCGCGAGGTCGAGCCGCATCCACGCCGCGGCCTTGGTCCCGCGCGCATGCGGATTCACCGCGTCCACGCGGCCGTGCACGATCCGGTCGTGGAACGCGTCCTTCGGCGCGCCGTCGGTCGCCGGCCAGTGCCGCGCGACATGGAACAGCCGGTCGAAGTTCGTCTCGTTCTCGCAGAACAGGTACTCGGCGTCCCTGGGGACGCGGAGCTCCATCGTCGCGATCGCGGGAGATCGCGCCACCAGCGCGCCGCGCGAGCGCACTCCCTCGATCTGCGGCCGCTGGGCGTGCTCGCGCCAGGACCAGGTGTTCCGGAAGAAGAGCTGGGGGACGACATGGAGCTCCGCCCGCTCGGGACCGCGGTTGACGACCTCGATCCGCATGGCGGTCTCGTCGAACGCGCGCTTGGCGTAGGTGACCCACACCTCGAAGAAGCGGTCGCCATCGAGGATGCCGGTGTCGAGGAGCTCGAACTCGCGCTCGGCGCGTCCGCGCGCGGCGTTGACGCGCACGAGCTCCGAGTAGGGAAACTCGCGCTGCGGGTACGCATAGAGCATGCGGTTCCACGCGTGCGAGGGCAGCGCGTCCACATGCCACCAGAGCTCCTTTGCATCCTCGCCGTGGTTTCCCTCGGAGTTCGTGAGCCCGAAGAGGCGTTCCTTGAGGATCGGATCGCGCCCGTTCCAGAGCGCGAGCGTGAGGCAGAGGTTCTGGTTCTTGTCGCACCAGCCGAAGAGGCCGTCCTCGCCCCAGCGGTAGGCGCGGCTGCGGGCGTGGTCGTGCGGGAACGAGTCCCACGCGGATCCGTCCGGGGAGTAGTCCTCGCGCACGGTGCCCCATTGCCTGCAGGAGACATAGGGTCCCCATCGACGCCAGTGGCCGGTGCCCGCGCGCTCGTCGCGGAGGCGCGCGTGCTCGGCGCTCGGCGCCCGGCCACGGGGAGCGCTCACGCGTCGATCCTCCGCGCCGCCGGGGAGCGGAGCGCCTCGAGCAGCAGCCCGACGCTCCACGCCTGCATCGGGCAGCCGCGGGGCTCGAAGGGCGCATCGGCATCGAGCAGTTCTCCGACCGAGCCGAGGCCCGCGTCGCGGATGTGCTCCGCGAGCGCCGAGCGTGCGTCGCGGATGCTGCGTGCGCTCGGCCCGCCCGGCGAGTGCGACTCGGCCTTGAGCAGAAGCCCGAGGAGGAACGGCCACGCCGTCCCGTTGTGGTAGGCCATGTCGCGCGAGCGCTGGTCGCCTTCGTAGCGGCCGCGATAGCCCGGGGCGCGGGGCGGAAGCGTGCGGAGCCCGAGCGGAACCGAGAGCTCGCGCGCAATCGTGGCGAGCGCCTCGGCGCGGCGATCGGCGGAAATCTCGGGACAGTGCGCGAGCAGGAAGAGCTGGTTCGGCCGGACCGCGTCGCCGTCAGACTGCGGTCCGTCGATCACATCGCGGTAGCAGCGGGCAGCCGGATTCCAGAAGCGCTCGATCGAGCCGGCGGCGAGATCCGCCTGGGCGCGCAGCATCTCCTCGCGGTCCGCGTGCGCCGGATCGTCGGCGACCATGATGCTGAGTGCGCGCAGCGAGGCGAGCCAGAGTCCAGAGAGCTCGATCGGCTTCCCCATGCGCGGCGTGACGACCAGGTCGCCGATCTTCGCATCCATCCAGGTGAGCTGGAGCCCCGGCGCGCCGGCGGCGACGAGTCCGTCGCGATCGACATGGATCCCGTGGCGCGTGCCCCGGATGTACCAGTCGACGATGGAGAGCAGCGCCGGCAGCTGTCGCCGCATCCACGGCCAGTCCTTCGAACTCTCGGCGGTGGCCTTCGCGGCGAGGATCGCGAGGAGCGGCGCGTCCGCGCTGTGATACTCGGGGCTCGGGGTCTCGTCGGGGAAGCGGTTGGGCAGGAGACCCTCGGAGAGGTGGTCGAGGAAGGTCTCGACCACCAGCTTCGCATCCTCGTGGCGGCGGGTCTCGAGGAGGAGTCCCGGCAGCGCGAGCATCGTGTCGCGTCCCCAGTCCTCGAACCACGGGTAGCCGGCGACGATCGAACGGCCTTCGGTTCCGTCCGCGCGCCGTCGCGTGACGACGAAGTCGTCGGCGGAGAGCGCCAGGCTCTGCAGCTCGGGCGCGGCATCGAGCATGCCCGCGGTCGCGAGGATCCCGTGCCTGCGGAGGCGTTCCTTCGCGAGGATCGCGCGCGCGCTCGGCTGCATCGTCGCGATCGACGGCGCGAGGCCGATCACCAGCACCGCGCTCTCGCCCGGGGAGAGCTCCCGCGACGCGGTGATGGCGTGGCACGCGGATCCGATCGCGTCGTAGCCGCGCGCGCGTTCCTCGCCGAGGAGATGGCGGCGCCACCAGGTCGCCGAGCGCTCGAGCTGCGCGTCCGGCATCGCGACGAAGAGCGTCGTCTCGCTGTCCGCGAGGCGGTTCACCGGGAGCAGGACCGTCGCCCGACCGCCGGTGGCGATCGCGACCTCGGGCGTCCACGACGCGTCTGGATCGAGCTGATGGTGGCCACGGTGCTCGACAAAGACGCGGGCGTCGAGCCGGATGGGCGCGGCAGCGTCGACGACGGTCCAGATGATCGCGATGGCGCGCTCCTCGCGCAGCATCACGAGGCGGCGCTCGATGCGCGCGCTCCCGGCCTCGATCGTCCAGGTCGGCGTGCCGTCCTCGAGCGCGAATCCGCAGATGCGGCGGTAGCCGTCCGGGTCGAGCGTGGCGTCCTCCCAGCGGCGCGTGGCGAACGCATGTCGGGATCCGTCGGCGACGATCTCCTCATCGACGAAGGGGACGAGCATGCGGCGTCCGATCGGAGGCCGCGCTGCGCCGATGAAGAGTCCGTGGTAGCGACGGGTCGCGAGCCCGCACACGGTGCCCATCGCATAGTCGCCGTGGCCCGAAGTGGCGAGCCACTCGCGCCGGACTCCTTCGCCGAGATCGCCGGTCCGCCTGCGTTCAAGCGCGATCCGAACGATGGGATCGCGCGGAGTGGTCCCGGCCGATGTGTTCCTGACCGCGTTCATGGAGGCCTGCGGACAATACTGCAATCGGGGCGACCGGCTCGCGGGGATGGGCGCGAATCAGCGCTGGCCCGGCCACGGACCGCGGAAGACATGGAGGTCTTCTCGGGACGCGCGGAACTCGGCCATCGCCCCGGTCGGCAAATCCTGCGCGTCGCGTGGCGACACGCGGACGCGGAGCGCCCGATTGTCCGCCCGAATCGCGATGAGGTCGTTGAACCGCCCGGCGTGCTCGACCGCCACCACCCGAGCCCGGATGCCGAGGTCGCGGTCCGTCGCGGCGCCAGGGGACAGGCACCACGGCGAGATGCCGAGCAGGAGCCCGCCTCGCTCGCGCGCCTCCTGCGCCAGGTCCGGCGGGATGCGGCAGTTCGGCGCCGTGCCGTCGCCCGTCACCGCGACCGCGTGCATGCCGAGATCGTCTACGAGCTGCGCGACCTCGAGATCCGGCGGCTGCGCGGCGATCGCGACGCTCGGGCCGAACGCCCGGACGCGGCCGGCGACCAGGACGAGCGTGTCGTCGGCGATCGCCAGGGCGTCGGTGGGATCGTGGGTGACGACGATCGTCGTGGCGCGCGACGACCGCTGGAGTTCGCGGATGAGCTGGCGGATCGCGAAGCGGTTCGCGCGGTCGAGGTTTGCGAACGGCTCATCGAGGAGCACGAGGTCCGGGGCCCGGATGAATGCGCGACCCACGGAGACCCTTCGGCGTTCGCCGGCCGAGATCGCGCCGGGTCGCCGCTCGAGGATGTGGGCGATGCCGAGCGCCGCGGCGAGGGACGCGACGCGGGCGTTCGCGCGCTCGCGGGGCTCCCGGCGTGGGGACGCGGCCGAGAAGAGGTTCTCTGCGACGCTGAGGTGCTCGTGCAGCGCGCCGTCGTCGAACGCGAATCCCACAGAGCGTTCTGCCGGCGGGGTGCCGCCGATGTCGACTCCGCCGCAGCGGATCGAGCCGGACGCGGCCGGCTCGAAGCCCGCGAGCGCCGCGAGCAGCGTGCTTTTGCCCGCGCCCGATGGACCGAGCACGGACAGCAGCCGCCCGGGCGCGAGGGAGAACTCGACCGAGTCGAGGACGCGTGCTCCGGACCGTTCGAGGGTGAGGCCGCGGACCGTGAGTCCAGGCGGTCCCGGCTGCATCAGCCGCGCTCCGCACGGCGACGCTTGAGCTCCGCGTCGATGAAGTCCGCGATGTGCCCGTCGAGCACATGCTGCGGATTGCCCGTCTCGTGCCCGGTCCGGTGGTCCTTGACCCGGTTGTCGTAGAACACGTACGAGCGGATCTGGTTGCCCCAGTCGCGCGAGACCTTCCCGCCGGTCGCGGCGGTGAGCTCGGCGGCGCGGCGCTCTTCCTCGAGCTGCTCGAGCTTCGCCTGAAGGACGGCGAGCGCCTGCGCCTTGTTCTGCGGCTGATCGCGGTAGGTGCTCGCGACGACCTGGATCCCGGTGGGAAGGTGCGTGACGCGGATCGCGGAGGCGACCTTGTTGACATTCTGGCCGCCGGGGCCCGACGCTCGCACGAATGCGACGATCTCGAGGTCCTTGTCGGGGATGACCAGGTCGCCGTGCTCGAATTCGGGCGTGACGTCGACCGTCGCGAAGCTCGTCTGCCGCTTGCCTTCCGCGTTGAACGGGGAGACGCGCGCGAGACGATGGGTGCCGCGCTCGCAGTTCATGTAGCCGTAGGCGAATGGACCGATCACGCGGTAGGACACCTCGCTCACGCCGGCCTCGGGGCCGAGCGAGCGGGAAATCTCCTCCAGCTTCCAGCCCATCTCCTGGAAGTAGTAGAGGTACATGCGCTCGAGCATGCCGGCCCAGTCCTCGGCCTCGGTGCCGCCGGCTCCAGCCTGGATCGCCACGAAGCAGTTGCGGTGGTCGTGCTTGCCGGACAGCAGTGACTGCTGCTCGATCTTGTCCATCTTCGACTGGAGCCCGAAGAGGGTCTCGTCGACCTCGCGCAGCATGTCGGCGTCCCCGGCCTCCTTGGCGAGCTCGTAGCCGACCTTCGCGTCGTCGAGGGACCGGATCGCCTCTTCGAGCGGCTCGACCTGGGCGCGGACGATCTTGCTCTCCGAGATCACCTTTTGGGCGGACTTGGGATCGTTCCAGAACTCGGCCGCGTTCATTCGGTCCTCGAACGCGGAACGCTCCTTGAGCTTCTGGTCGTAGTTAAAGAGAGTCGCGGAGCGTCACGATCCGCGCCTCCAGGTCGTCGATCACCGGCTGATGAGCGTCGTAGTGCATGGGGCGCGGAGTGTAGCGGGGGACGGGCGGACGCGCCGTGAGAGAGGCACTACATTTCCCGCATGATCGTCTCGAGCCGCATTGCGTCGATGTCCGAGTCCGCAACCCTCGCCGTCGGTGCGAAGGCCGCCGCCGCGCGTGCGCGAGGCCACGATGTGATCGCGTTTGCGATGGGAGAGCCGGATTTCGATACGCCGGAGAACATCAAGCGCGCGGCGATCGCGGCGCTCGAGCGGGGGATGACGAAGTACGCGCCGACTCCTGGCGAGAAGTCCGCGCGCGAGGCGATCGCGAGCAAGTTCGCGCGCGAGAACGGGGTCGAGGGGACCTTCGAGCAGGTGACCGTGACCGCCGGCGCGAAGCATGCGATCTATATGGCGCTGCAGGCGATCGTCGAGCCGGGGCGCGGCGACGAGGTGCTGCTGCCGACCCCGGCATGGGTTTCGTACAAGGCGCTCATCGAGCTCGCCGGCGCGAGATGCATCGAGGTGCCTGGCTCGGTTGCGAATGGGTTTCGAGTGACGCCGGCGCAGATCGAGGCTGCGGTCACGGGCCGCACGGTCGGGATCGTGTGGAACTCCCCGTCGAATCCGTGCGGGACCGCCTATCCGGCCGACGAGGTCCGTGCGATCTGCGCCGTGCTCGCGCGGCACGGGCGGATCGCGGTCGTATCCGACGAGATCTACGAGAAGCTCATCTATCCGGAGGTCACGCCGGGCCTCCGGCACTTCTCGCCAGGATCGATCGAGGCGCTGCGCGATCGGACCATCACCATCAACGGCATGAGCAAGTCGTACGCGATGACCGGCTGGCGGATCGGCTACATGATCGCCCCGAAGCCCATGGCGCGCGAGTTGATCAAGCTGCAGGGCCAGATGACCAATTCGATACCTAGTTTTTTCTATCCCGCGATCATCGAGGCGCTCGGCAACAGCGCCGCCGGGGTCGAGTCGATGCGAGTCAAGTTCGCGGCGCGCGCGGCGCTCATCAAGCGCGAGCTCGATGCGGTGCCCGGCTTCGTGACCGTGGCGCCGAACGCGGCGTTCTATGCGTTTCCGGATGTCTCGGCGCACTTCGGCAAGGTTTCGCCGGCGGGGGCACGGATCACGAGCGCCCAGTCGTTCGCCGATGCGCTTCTCGAAGAAGTTCATGTCGCCGTCGTTCCCGGGGAGGACTTCGGCGAATGCGCCCGCGGGAACATTCGCCTCTCCTTCGCCTGCAGCGACGAGCTGATCGTGAAGGGGGTTGGGCGGCTGCGAGGGTGGGTTCAGGAGCTGCGGTAGGAAGTACGGGGACAGTCCATGCTCGTTGGACAGGCAACGCTCATTGGACAGGCAACGCTCATTGGACAGGCAAGCTCATTGGAAGCTCATTGGACAGGCGCCGAACCACCCGAACCACCACATCCACCACATCCACCCAGCCATATGGTGGTGGATTGGACCATCCGGATCGGCATCTGCGCCGAGTCCCCTTCACTCCTCGCTGGGTGCCCTTCCTTGGATGTTCTGATTGAGCGTCAAAGTGGCAGGCTTCTGCGCCGCGGGGCTTCGATTGGACACGACATGGCCGCGCGACGCGCTTCGCAGCAAGCGGTGAGTCCCACATGAAGCGATGAGACAGCCTCGTCCCGCGGGAACCGCGGGACGCAGACCGCACAATCGGATCTACCCTCGCCGAGCCAGAGGCCCTCATCCGCTCAGTTCGATCGCCACGGTGTTCCGAACGCCGCGCCGCACGGCCTCTGCCCTGCAAGCGGCTCTACTCCCGTAGCAGGACCCGACCCCTGTGCACGGCCGCATGCACATCGGATCCTCCCGATTCGCGGGTCCTAGGCCGCCAGCCTCATTCCAGCGCCGTGCCAGGGTCGATCCGCCCCCGTGGAGCAGGCTCCGAACCCCGGCGGCGAGTTGGCCTGCGGCTCCTGCAATCGCCTCCTCGAACGCGACCACAGTGCTGCGGATGAATCCCGGCCTTCCCGCACGGGGCACACGGCCAAGTGCATCGACCTCTGCGAGGTACGCCGCGAGAGGCATCGAGGGGATGGATGTGCCGAGGGCGTGCTCCGGGGCTTCGGGAATGCCACATGGCAGCACGGGCTCCCAGCGAAGCTCGGATAGGGCCTCGGTCAGCGTGTCGGCCGAGAGCTGCGCTGCATCGTGAACTGCTCTCCAAAGCCGCATCCACTGCGCGCAGACCGAGCTCCAGAGGCTCGCCGGAATGGAATCCGCGAGACATGCGCGAATCTCGTTCAGCTCGATGTAGCGAGCCACCCGAAGCACGGCCTCCGAGTCGAGGACTCTTGGAGATCGGTAACGGCCTTCCCAGAAGTGGCCGGTGACCGAGTCCTCGAGATTCCATCGCCGGGCACATGGCTCTTTCAGCATCTTGTGAAAGAACCCGAGGCTTGAGAGGTCCTGGCGCGCGCGCCGGACCGCAAGCGGATTCGAGAGGAAGGACTGGATTTCCGCTTCGCAAGGCGGATCTTCTGCCGAGAGCCCCAGCTGCTTTCGGAGGCGAATGTTCGGAAGCAGGCTCAGCCTGCAGACTGCGACTTGGCGATCCGACAGGCTGCGCGCGCGTTCCGGCAGGGTCCGCACGAGAACATGAAGGTGGTTCGGGAGGATCGCGAAGCAGATCACATCGACGGCGAGGTACTGCACCAGCAGCTCGAGCCGGCGCAGGATCCACTCACGTCGATCCGGGGAAGCGAGCAGGCGCTCTCTTCTCACGCAGCGCGACGTGCAGTGATAGATGCCTGAGCGATCTGGATCGACGACGAGTGAGCGAGGCTGGGCCATGAACCGAGCCTACCGCCCCGTGAAGCCACTTCTCAGTGTGACGCACTTTTGCGGCGCGGTTCACCGAGGTCTCGAGGGTTGAGGGCAGGGGCGATGGTGCACCCTCGTGATCGCTCCTGACTCGTGGGATTCGAGTTGCCTAGAGGAAGAGAGTTCCCGCCCCCACTTCTTGGAGTGTCAACAGCTGGGGTTGCGCATCACGAGTGACTGTCCCATCACGGGTGCCTGTCCCATCACGGGTGCCTGTCCCATCACGGGTGCCTGTCCCATCACGAGTGCCTGTCCAACGGGCTTCGTGCTTCGTGGCTTACGCGCGAAGCGTCGCGCTGCCGCGGTTCATCGGCTGGATTCCCAGCGGAACCGGCTGGGGACGCACCTCGTAGTTCGGCGTCAACGCGATGTTCAGCGGAAGTCGCTTCCCGGTGGGATCACGCGGGATGTTGTCCTCGTCGATGATGCGCTGGATCGCCATGATTCCCTCGATCAGCATCTCAGGTCGGGGCGGGCATCCAGGAACGTAGACATCGACCGGGATGTACTGATCGACACCCTGCACAACCGCGTAGGTGTCGAACACGCCGCCGGTCGAGGCGCAGGCACCCATCGAAATGACCCACTTGGGCTCCGCCATCTGCATGTAGATGCGCTGCAGAACCGGCAGCGTCTTGACGCTCACCCGGCCTGCGACGATCAAGAGATCGGCCTGGCGCGGCGAGAATCTCATGACCTCTGCGCCGAAACGCGCCAGGTCGAACCGCGAGCAGGCGGTCGCCATCAGCTCGATTCCACAGCATGCGGTTGCGAACGGGAGCGGCCAGACGCTCGACCGTCGCGCCCAATTGACGACGCGGTTGAGCTGCGTAGTGACGACGCTGTCGGACGGAAGTGCTGCCTCGAGGCCCATGTGCGCATCCTAGCGCAACAGCGGACGCGCGTTCTCGGCCGATTCTCGGGGTTTTGCGCGCGCCGGAACGCTCTGCCGCATCAGCCGAGGATCGATCCAAGTTCGTCCTTGCCGTGCACCACCGTGTAGTGCCGGTCGATCTTCATCATGCGGAGGATATCGAGGAGCTGGCGGTTCGCGCCGAAGAGGTACGGCTTCAGCTTCGCCGCTTCGGCCTGTCGGCGCAGGTCAATGCACATGCCGAGCCCCATGCTCGTCAGCATCATGACGGAGGACATGTCCACGACCAGCGCGCCTCCGCGCGGGAAGTGGCTGTTCGAAATCGCCTCGGCGACCTCTCCTGAGATGATGGGCGCCTCGCGTTGCCCGATCGAGGGACAGGCAAGCCGCGCACTGATCCCCCGCGCATGCCGCTCGATCGCAACGAACTGGGAGAGCGCGCTATCGCGATTGCCGTGTGTGATCGAGTAGGGGGTCATGCCCGGACAATCGGGCGTCTGCGAGACGGACTTCGGCAAAAACGGCCAAGACCAGAAATCCCAGTCCCGCCGGCGGGGGGAAGGAGTCTCCCGTCGCTCAGGAAGTGAGCTCGATGGGCCGGTTCGCGCTGATAACAGGCCCATCCTCGGTCGGCACGTCTCGCAGGCGGTCGCGGTTCGGATTCGAGGCCACCAGCCGAGACAGCTCGGCCGCGAACGCCTCGGCCGTCGCGCGCGCGTCCTGCGGGGCAGCGAGCGAATCCGCGCGGAGGTTTGCGAACGAGTGCTCGGCGCGGTCGGCAAGCTGCCGCAGCGCAAGCGTGAATCCGCGCATGTCCGCCGAGAGCGTCTCGCGCACGCGTCCCGCGATCGCATCCGCCACGGGGCGCACCCGCTCCCGGCTGTCGCCGGACAGGAGCGGCATCCACTCCTCAAGCTCCTCGAGCACGGGAGTCACCGCGTCCGTCTGAGCCCGAAGCTCCTGCGAGACGACCGCGCCGGAGTCCGCGCGCTCCACCAGCTCGCCGGCGATTCGCTCGCCGCGCTCAGTGAGCCAGAACAGGTCGTCGCGCATCCTTCGGCACTCGCCTGCAACGACCTCGCGCGCCGCGTTGACCTCATGCGTCGCAGTTCCGATCGCCTCGCGGAGCGCAACCGCCTCGCAGCTCCGCTGCGAGAGCGACTCGACGAGGCGTGCACTCTCGCCATTCGCCATCTCGAGCGCATCCCGCACGCGCTCCGCTCTTTCGACGAGCTCCGCGAGCGGGCCAATCCGTTCTGCGATGGCCTCCGCGCGGCCGGCCACGCGTTCTGCGCGGTCGCAGGCGTCGTTCAGGCGCGAGAGCCGCTGCACAAGCTCCGAGTCGAGCCAGGCGAGCTTCCCGTTCGCAGCCTGCTCGATCCGCTCCTCGACCTCCTTGACGCGATCGAACCGCCACGCGAGTTCGCCGTCCAGTCGCGCGATCCGCTCCCTGACGATCAAATCAAGCTGCTCCGCAATGCCTGCTTCCGCCCGAGACGCCGACTGCGCGGCGTGGTCCGCGGCCCGCTCCCCGCGCTCGGACTGCATGTCGAGCGCCTGGAGCATCCGCACGCCCAGCCGGAGCCGTTCGTCGAGGTCCGCAGTGGTCCGCACCGCCCGCTCGCTCGCACCGCGCTCCTCATGCAGTCGGGTCTCGAGGTGCAGCAGCAGCGTTTCCGCGCGAGCGATCATCTCTCCGAGCCGGTCCGCATGACGGCCCGGGTTCCCACGCGCGACGGCGGTGGCGCGTGGCGCCGGCACCGACAGCGGAGACACGATCTCTGCGAATGGACTCGACTGGTTGTTGTTCGTCTGCTCGAGCATGTCCGTCGCTCGCTCCGTGGGCATCCTGCCGGGGCTCGTCGTGGCGCAAGACAGGCGCGCTCGACGCCCGGATACTACATCGGATCCATCACGCCGTGGCATCGCCTCAGGTGGGCGCCGACGCGGCCCTCCGCCCGCCCCTTGACAAGATCCTCGCGGCGCCCGTGACCTTCGCCAAGACGGCGGTCGTCCCCGGGCGATGGCCCTCCGTCCACCGGCTCCCTCACTTCGCCGACTTCCGGAGCGAGGCGATCTCCTTGCCGGTGAGCTCGCGCCACTCCCCGACCGCAAGCCCCTTGAGCTTGAGCGGTCCGAACGAGGTGCGACGCAACTTCTTCACCGGATGTCCGACGGCAAGCATCAGTTCGCGGAGCTGCAGGTTCCGATGCTCGCGCAGCTCGAGGTGGAGGGTCGACTTCGTCGCATCGGTCGCCATCAGCCGGAGCGAGCTCTTCGCCTCCCCGGGTACGGCCGGCTTCGATCGTGGCAGGATCTTCCGCTCGATCGCCGCGATCGCCGCGGCGTCGAGCCTCCCGTCCACCGTGAGGTCATACCCCTTCGCGACGCCATAGCGGGGGTGGGTCAGCCGGTTGGCGAACTCCCCGTCATTGGTCAGGAGGACAAGCCCCGACGCATCCAGATCGAGCCGGCCTACGCAGTACAGCCGAGGCTTCGAGGGGTGGTTCACAAGGTCGATCGCCCGCGTACGGCCCTCGGGATCGCTGTTGGTGCACACGGTCCCCCTCGGCTTGAACAGCATGATGTAGATGTGCTTCTCCGCCCGGCGGAGCGGCTTTCCATACACCTCGATCTTGTCCTGCTCGGGGTCGACCCATGCCGGCAGCGAGTCGATCGTCTTGCCGTTCACCGTCACGGCGCCCTCGAGAACCAGGCGCTCGCACTCGCGGCGCGCCGCGACGCCCGCCTCTGCGAGCACCTTCTGCAGCCGCTCGCCGCGCTCCTTCTGGCGATACGGGGCGACGGAGGGGTGTGGCGCGCTGCGGGAACCGTTGCGGGACTTCCGAGGGAGAGGCATCGTCGCAGTGTACGGGCGCTATCCTGCCCATATGCCCATTTACGAGTACGAAGCCCTCGAGGACGGCGAGGTGATCGAGATCATGCGCCCGATGAAGGACGCCGACGCCCCCGTCGAGGATCCGAAGGGGCGAGGGCGGACCTTCCGCCGCAAGATGTCCGTGTTCGGCGTGAGCGGCGCCAGCGCGCCCGCGGCGTCGGCGAGCGCCGGACATGTCCACTCCTCGGCATGCGGCTGCGGCCGCCCTCACGGAAGCTGCGGGAACTGATGCGCGGACTCATCCTGCACGGAGTCGACTTCAGTGGCGCGGACGGCGGCGGCGCGGCGAAGATCCGAATCGCCGAACGCGAGCACGCTCCGCGGAGCGCCGTCCGCGTCCGTGGACGGCTGGATCGGAATGGGCTCCGGCGGGCGATCCTCGAGTCGCGGTCCGACGGCAGGGAGCACCTCTGGCGGATCGACGCGCCCTTCGGCCTCCCGGCCGAGTGCTTCTCCGAGGCGCGTCCCGAAGGGATGCCCGCGGGCGAGGTCACCTGGCGCGGAATCGCCGAATGGATGTCGGGCTTCGGCACCGCAAGGGAGTGGCGCGGCGCCATGCGCGAACTGTCGCGGAGGGAGCCCCGGCGACTCTGCGATCGCGAGTTCCGAACCCCACTTGCTCCGATGAACCTCAGGGTGTTCAAGCAGACCTTCACCGTCATCACCGAGATCCTGCTTCCCCTGTCGGAGGAGGGCATCGCGATCGAACCCGTTGCGGTGCCCGCGGGCGGGTCGAGCGTGCGGGTCTGCGAAGGATGCCCCGCGAGCGTCCTGCTCCGACGCGGCTGGCCGGCGAAGGGCTACAAGGGCGGGGGCGAGCCGCCTCGCGTCCTCCGCGAGGAGATCATCCGCCTCCTGCGGAAAGACGGCCTCGAGATTCCATCGCCCCACGCCGTCGAGGCGATCCACGACGAGGAGGGCGACCTGCTCGACGCCATGATTCTCGTCACGGAGCCGCTTGCCGTTCCGATCCCTGCCGAACATGCCGCAACGGCCTCGGTCGAGGCTTGGGTCTACTAGCCAGCCATGACCGAGGAACCGGCCCAGGATCCGCTCGATCACACCCTCCGGGTCAACGAGACGTTCTTCTCGATCCAGGGGGAGTCGACCTACGCGGGATGTCCGTGCTTCTTCATCCGACTGACCGGCTGCCCGCTCCGATGCCGCTACTGCGACACGGAGTACGCCTTCCGCGAGGGAACGCCACGGACGCTGCGGGCGATCCTTGACGAGGTCGACCAGTCCGGAGCAACGGTCGTGGAACTCACCGGCGGAGAGCCGCTCGCGCAGAAGCGCGCGTTCGACCTCATCAGCCGCCTCTGCGACCGAGGGCTGACCGTGCTCATCGAGACATCGGGCGCGGTCGACATTCGGCCTTGCCATCCAGCGGCGATCCGCATCCTCGACATCAAGACGCCGGGTTCCGGCGAGTCCCACCGGAACCTCTGGTCGAATCTCGACGACCTCAGGCCCAGCGACGAGGTCAAGTTCGTGATCGTGGACCGCGCAGACTACGAGTGGGCGCGCGAGATCATCAGTGCACACCGGCTCTCCGCCCGCTGCAACGCGGTGCTGCTCAGTCCTGCGTTCCCGCAGAAGCAGGGGCTTGAGATCCTCGGTTGCCCGGGGCTCTCGCCGCGCGCGCTCGCCGAGTGGATCCTTGCGGACCGCCTCCCGGTCCGCCAGCAGACCCAGTTGCACAAGCTGATCTGGGACCCGGGGCAGCGGGGTGTCTGAGTCGGCGGCCTCCGCCGGCTCAAGGAACGCCGTCTGAGTGAACAACGGCTGAAACGACGAGAGCCCCGCGCAGGCGCGGGGCTCGTCGAAGTGCCCAGGAGAGGACTCGAACCTCCAAGGTTGTTACACCACCAGCACCTCAAGCTGGCGCGTCTGCCAATTCCGCCACCTGGGCAGGTGGCCCCGCATGACGCATCATTGGGGGACGGAGAGGATAGCGGATTCCGGTAGGCCGGGCAAGGGCTTGCGCGGGCCCAAAAAGCACCGCGGAGGACAGAGGTCCTCCGCGGTGGTTGCATGTGTCGCGCCGAACAATCGGTCTCGGACCGGAGGCAGGCGATGCCTTCCGGAGTCCAGACTTGCTCAGCCCCAGGCGTTCAGCAGCAGCGCGAGGTCGGAGGCGTCGACCCCGCCATCCGAGTTGATGTCGCCCACGCCGATGTTGCCCCAGTTGTTCAGGAGCGCCGCGAGGTCCGCGCCGTCGATCACGCCGTCCTGATTCAGGTCGGCAGGATCAAAGGTCTGGCACTCGACGATGCGGAGGCGCACCTCGTCGACGGCCGCCTCGATGAGCGAGCCGGTCGCGAGGTCCTCTGCAATGAACCGCACGCGGAGCTGGGCCGAGGGAGCGACGAAGTCCGCCACGCGGAACTCCTTCGCGATCCAGCCGCCATTGACCTCTGCGCCGGTCGGGCCGACGGTCTCGAGCGGCACCCAGGTGGTTCCGTTGTTGTTGGAGATCTGCACCCGGAACACATCCGCGCCCGGAGCTCCGCCCTGCTGGTTCGAGTACCACCGCGAGTAGGAGATGTAGGCATCACCCGCCGAGCCGTCCATGATCGGCGAGGTCAGCGTCGCGATTCCGCCGTCGAGATCCGCAGCACCGAGGGTGCCGCCGGCGACGCCCTGGCCGGTGAAGAAGCAATTGACGCCCGGGGCGGCCGTGACATCGTTCTCCGGCTGCACCGGAATGGTGCCGTTCAGCGTTCCAACCGGATCGCCGCGGGTCCAAAGGCCGGCGGTCGCGGTGTCACCCGCCGTCGTCAGGGTCCATCCGGTCACCGTTTCGACGGTGTCGACGAATGGCGAAGCGATGCCGTTGGCGACGATCGCCGAATAGAAGGTCGTCGGCGCATCGGCCGGGCTGTTCCCCGCCGCGCCCGTCGACGCGTTGGCCGACACATAGAACTGGATCGTCGATCCGCACGGCGCGCTCGGGAGGAACGCGGTGTACGAATTGGCCGCACCCTGGGAGAGCGCAACCTGCTGGAAGTTGCCGGTGTTCGAGAAGCGATAGAAGAGCTTGCCGGTTCCCGGAGCCGGGGTTCCCGAGACGCCCGTCACATTCACGGGGAAGCTCGTCCCGCCCGAGGGATTCGAGAGGGTCGGCAGTCCGCTCGGGAACGAGAAACCGATCAGCTGCAGCGCCGGGCCCGGCAGGCCGTGCAGCGTGAACGCGTTGTTGATCTCCGTGTAGTGCGGCGATCCGTTGCCGATGTTCGCGTCGTCGTCGTCGAGCGTCAGGAAGTCGATCGTGATGTCGCCCGCGATGGTGGTACCGGCATGGAGGAGCACGGAGTTGACCGCGAGGTCGCTCAGGATCTGCCGGTAGGTCGCCGGATTCGACGCGAGCAGGTTGTCGCGCAGGTCCCACACGCAGCCGGACAGGAGCATGCCGCACGCGTGGATCGCGCTACCGCAGCTCGAGCAGCCGGTCGCGCTGTAGGTGCACGCGTTGTTCGCGTCGCGGATGCCGGTGGTGCAGGCCTGGAAGCCGACCGCAAGGCGCGACTCGTCCGTCACGAGCACGCCCATGACATCGCCGAAGCCCTCGCCGTAGGCGCCCTGGCCCGAGCCGGCGCGGTTCACGAGGTGGTGTCCGTACTCGTGGTGCACGACCACGCTGAACGCGGTGTTGTTGCAGCCGCCGCCCGCCGGGTAGAAGTTGATCGAGACGCCGTCGTAGAAGGCGTTGCAGGTTCCGGCGACCTGCACATTGATCGGCCACGAGGTCTGCGTGCCGATCGTCGGGAACGCCGGCGCGTACTGAAGCGTGTAGTCGCGGACCTTGTTCGCCTGCAGGTAGGCGTTGACCTCGGCGCGCTCGTCCTGGAGCGTGTTGGTCGAGTTGTGCACGAAGCCGAGGGCGCCACCCGCGCTGGACTGCGTGATCGTGCTGACCGTCCCGGCGGCCGAGTCGTTGACCGTGAACCAGCGCCCGCCGATCGTCGCGGTGATCGAGATGGCCGCAGTGCCCGCATTCGGGACGAGGACATTGCCGTTGATATCCGCAAAGTAGTTCGTCGCACCGACAGCAACGCGGGCGTACGGAAGCGCAGTCACCGCCTCGACGTTGCACGCATCGGCGGCGGTGCCCTGCGTGGCCTGGCCAGAGACATTCACATTGACATCCGCGTGGACGATCTGGTCCTCCTGGAAGAGGATCTTGTTCGTCGCGGCGTCGACGACATAGAGCATGCGCTGGCGCGCGCTGCGGTCGAACACACCCGTTCCGGTGACGATGAACTTGTACGCGACGCGCGGCTCGGCGGCGGGTGCGCCGTCGTAGCCGGCCCAGATGACCTGCTCCTGGTCGGAGATGGTCGCGCCCGGTCCGAACTGGTTGAGCGGCGCGCGCGAGGCCTTGCGGAGGTCAAGCTGCGACGGGGCGATCGCCTTCCCGGCGAATCCCTGCGCGAAGGCGCGCACATCCTTCAACGCGTTCGAGACGAGGACCAGCGGATAGCCGGGCTCGTTGCGCACCAGGCAGCGGACATCGCCGCGGAACACCGGGATGCCGTTCACATGCTGGGTGTAGCCGACGAGCGAGAACTTGTGGCTGTCAGTCGCCGGGTCGTAGACCATGGGCAGCACATGCGTGCCGTCGCCGTTCGGTCCGATCGGCATGAGCTGCGAGAAGTCCGACTTGAGCACATCGGCGTGAGCCTGCAGGAACCCGTCCGCGCTCTCCACGGCGCTCGCGCCGGTGGAGAACGCCGGACCGTAGACGCGCGTGATCTCGCCGTTCAGTTCGAAGAAACCGACGCCCGGGTACGCTTCGAGGAACGAAGCGCGGGAGATCGCGGTGGCTGCATCGACCTGGCCGAGCTGGGCTGCGGCAGAGCCGGCGAGTCCAAGCGCCAGGATCGAGGAAGCAATGAACGAACCGTTGCGAACTGTCGATGACATCGAGACTCCTTGCCGACTCGTGCGGGGCAATTGAGAGGGACGGCCACACAGCGCCCTCCATCCGAGGGCGCTTTCGTTATCTTGCCTCTCTTTCGCGGATCGGGGCGCGCTGATCCACAAAAACGCCAAATATCCACTCGCGCCCGCCCGAGCGAGCCGTAACTCCCGCAGGCAATCGGACGCGGCTGCGGGGGGCCCGACCAAGCGCCGAGAATCCGCCCATGGGCGACCGCAAGAAGTCATCCTCAAAGGACACCGAGGCCCGCGAACCGGTGATCGAGAACCGCAAGGCACGGTTTGACTACGCCATCGGCGACACCCTCGAGTGCGGCCTCAAGCTCGTGGGAACCGAGGTCAAGAGCCTCCGGAAGGGACAGGCAAGCCTCGCGGAGGGTTGGGTTCTGGCGTCGGTCGAGCCGCCCGAGCTCACGCTCCTCAATGTGACGATCGCCGAGTACCCCCCGGCTGGTGCGCACCGCCAGCATGTCCCCAACCGCGCGCGGCGGCTGCTCGCCCACCGCAAGGAGATCCTCAAGTTCGCCACGGAGGCGAAGGCCAAGGGGGCGACCCTCGTTCCCCTGAAGATCTACTGGTCGAAGGGCCGCGCGAAGCTGCTCCTCGGCATCGGGCTTGGCAAGAAGCAGCACGACAAGCGGGAGTCGATCGCGAAGCGGGAGGACAGGCGCGACATGGACCGGGCCATGAGCCGGCGCCGCTAGTCCGCCCGCGTGCTTCAGGTCCGCGCCGTGCGACGCAGGCACGGGCCGCTCACGGCGACGGAACCGCGATCACGCCGCCGTTCTCGCTGTCGCGCTCGCCGGAGACGCACGCCACGATCACATCCGCGATCGCCTCCGGTGGCAGCGTCTTGTCCCGCGGAATCACATGCTCGGGGAAGTTTCGGCGCAGGATCTCCGTATCGACGCAGCCGGGGTTGACTGCGAACGCCTTCACTCCGATCGCCTTCCCCTCCGCGCGGATCGATCGCGCGAAGCTGTCGACGGCGGCCTTGCTCGCCGCATAGGCGAAGAAGCCTGGGAACGGGTCGAGGGTGCCGAGCGTCGAGACGAACACGATCCGCCCGGCGCGCCGCGCCTTGAAGTGCGGCCAGGCCCGGATCACGAAGTGCGCCGATCCGAAGGTGTTGACCAGGAAGCACTCTTCGAGGGTCGACTCGCTGGTCCGCTCGATGGGGAGCTTCGGCGCCGTCCCGGCGGCCAGCACAAGCGCGTCGATGCGTCCGTAGGCCTCGATGGTCCGGTCGACGATCTCGTCGCAGAGGCCGCTGTCCGCGACATCCGCCGGCATGACGAGGTGCCGCGTCGGCTCCACGAGCGACCTTCGCACGCCCTCGAGCTTCTCCGCGCCCCGACCGACGAGCACGCACGCGTGGCCGCGCGCCGCGAGGGCCCGCGCGGTCGCTGCACCGATGCCGCTGCCTGCGCCCGTGATGATCGTGACCGGTGTGTCCATGTGGATTCCCTGGCGCCGCGCCCGGCCGGCTCACGCACCGAAGAGGCGCATGAGGTCGTTGTAGAAGGTGAAGAGGAAGAGCGCCGCGACGAGCGCGATGCCGGCGAGCGCGGCCGCGTTCTGGAATGCGATCGACGGCGGTCGCCCTGCGATGCGCTCGTACATCAGGAACACGAAGAGGCCGCCGTCTGCGATGGGGATCGGCAGCAGGTTCACCACCGCGAGATTCACGCTGATCAGCGCGAGGAAGAACACGATGTACATGAAGCCCTCGTCGGCGACCTTCGTCCCCGTGTGCAGGATTCCGACGGGCCCCTGGAGCTGGTCCGCGCCGACGGATCCGCGTGCGACGCGGTCGATCGTCAGGAAGACCTGCTCGACCATCACGATGGTCTGCCGGAATCCCATCGCGACCGCGGTCAGAGGGTTTCCATTCGCAGAGAGCACCGTGAACTCCGGATCGAAGTAGGTCTCGGGAATGGGGAACGCGTTGCCAAGCCGGCGAAGCGACTCGAGGTCCGCGGCGGCGAGCGTGACTCCGACCGTCTGCGCAACGGACTGCGGGGACGCGTCCTTGACGCCGAAGGAGATCTCCGCCGTCGACTCGACCGGCGTTGCGCGCGCACGGGCGACAAGCGCGGCCCGGAGTGCGGCCAGGCTTGCGACCGGCCTGCCGTCGACGGTGATGACGGAGCCGAGCGGCACCGTCGCGAGGGCCGCCGCCGGCGTCGTCACCTCGCGCTCGTCCACCATCGCCCGCTCGATCGTCTGCGCAAGCAGAGGCAGGTCCCAGGCCGGCTCGAGATAGATGCCGACCCGGCCCTCCCGATCGGTGCGCACGATCACATCGGTCTCGACGCCGTCCCGCAGCACGCGCGCGTCGATGCGCTTCGAGGGGTTCGCGCGGAGGTAGGCCATGAGCTGCGGGATGCGCGGCGCGGCGAGCTCGCCGACCCGGAGAAACGCGTCGCCTTCGCGGAGCACATCCCTGTTGCCGCTCTCGGGGGCGAACTCGAGCACCCGTCCGAGCGGTGCGAGCCCGATCAGCGACGCGTCGGCGCCGAGATCACCTGGCAGCCGGACGACCGGGAACTCCGGACGGAGCGCGAGCGTGGTCGTCGCGGACCGCTCCCCGCCGCCGTCGCCTGGAGTGGACCATTCGACGACGACGGTGTCCGCCTCAGCTTCGCGCGCCGAGCGTGCGACCTCGGCAAAGGTCGAGACGCGCCTGCCGTCGACCGACACGATGCGCGAACCGGGTCCGATCCCCGCCGAAGCCTCGAGCCCGAGCCTCGACAGCATCCGCAGCACATCCTCGCGCGAATCGCGGACATCGGTGAGGGCCGCGCTCCGCGCGGGATCGACGCCGATCGAGAGCAGGCCGCTTCGCTCGTCGCGCACCGGCGTGACCGAGTAGTCGAGCCGCTGGCCGTCGCGGTCGAGCGAGACCTCGAGCGCCGCGCCCGGCTTCGCCATCGCGGAGGAGACGCGGAGGTCAATGAATGTCCGCGTCTCGTCGCCGTCGACCGAGACGATGCGGTCGCCTGGTCGGATACCGGGAGCGGCGCCCGGGGTGCGCGGCTCGGCGAGCGCGGCCGGCGAGCCCGGCACCACGAAGCCGACCGTCGGTGCCGGAAACCTGACGCCTGCAAGAAACGCCACGAGGAATAGGACGATCGCGAGCGCGAGGTTCGCGGCGATTCCCGCAAGGATCACCACCGCACGCCGTGGAATCGTCGCCTTGCCGAAGCTGCGTGCATCCGAGCTCGTGGCCTCGGGATTTCCGTCCTCCTGGCCGAGCATCCGGACATAGCCGCCAAGCGGAAGCGCCCGGAACGAGTACTCGGTCTCACCGATCCCGAGCGCGACCCGCTCATCGTCCGACATCTCGATCGGCCGGCGCCCGTGCGCGCGCACCACCTTCGCGTCGGCTGATCCGAGGCAGAAGCCGACTCCGCCGCGGTAGCTCGCGACGCACGGCCCCATCCCGATCGCGAACCCGTCTGCCCGGATGCCCGCCCATTTTGCGGCGAGGAAATGCCCGAGCTCGTGGATGAAGATCAGGAAGCCGAAGCCGAGGAGAACGAGGAGAAATCCGGAAAGCGCGCTCACGGCGCCATCCTATGCGTGGACGAGCGACTCTGCCCGTGCGCGCGCCGACCGGTCCGCCGCGAGGACATCGTCGAGGGACGACACGCGGGACACGGGCGTCGCGTCCAGCGTCTCGCGCACGAGCTCGGCGATCTCGAGGAACCCGATCCGGCCGCCGAGAAACGCGGCGACGGCGACCTCGTTGGCCGCGTTCAGCACCGCGCCCGAGTCGCCTCCCGCCGCGATCACCCGATGCGCCAGCGAGATCGCCGGGAACCGCGCGTGGTCGACGGGCTCGAAGTCGAGCGAGCGCAGCGCCGCGAAGTCGAGCTTGCGCGAGGGGCCGTCGAACCGCTCGGGGTCGCACAGCGCCTGCTGGATCGGCGTCCGCATGTCCGGGGGCGAGAGCTGCGCGAGCACGCTGCCGTCGAGGTACTCGACGAATCCATGCACGACCGACTGGGGATGGATGATCGCGTCGATCCGCTCGGCGCCCAGGCCGAACAGCCAGTGCGCCTCGACGAGCTCGAGCGCCTTGTTCATGAGCGACGCGCTGTCGATCGTGACCTTTGCGCCCATGCGCCAGGTCGGGTGCGCGAGCGCATCCTCGATCCGCGCACGCGACATCTCCTCGCGCGACTTCAGGCGGAACGGGCCGCCGCTCGCCGTCAGCACCACACGGCGGACCTCCTCCATCGAGGTCGATGCCTTCAGGCACTGGAAGAGCGCGTTGTGTTCGCTGTCGACGGGGATGATCCGCACGCCGGCGCGCGCGGCGGCCGGCATCACAACCGCACCGGCTGCGACGAGCGCCTCCTTGTTCGCGAGGGCGATGTCGCAGCCGCACGCGATTGCAGCAAGGACCGGCCGTATCCCGGCCGCGCCGACCATGGCCGCGAGCACGAGGTCGCCGGGGCGCGCCTCCTCCGCGAGCATCTCGCAGGCGGCATCCGCGCCGCGGTAGATGCGGCCAGACAGGCTCTCCGGGGGCGGGTCGGCGAGTCCGTTCCCGTCGGCGATGGCAAGCGCGGGGGTGCCGTGGTCACCGCGGAACTCTTGGGCCTGTTCCGCGAGCAGCGTGCCGTTCCGGGCTGCAGCGAGCCCCGCCACGACGAAGCGCCGTGCGCCTCGGCGGTCGAAGTCGCGAACGACATCGAGCGCGCTCGTACCGATGGATCCGGTCGAGCCGAGGATGAACACTCGCCTGAAGCGGTCGCGACTCACTCGTCGCCGCCACCCTTTGGCCGCTCGCCTGGAGCGAGCTTGCGCACCCGTCCACCGTAGAGCGACCGAGGCTTGGGTGGCTGCGGTGCGGCTGGAGCCGGGGACGACTGCTGAGGCTCGGGCCGGGATTCGCCCCGGTTGTTGCCCCGGTTGTCGCCCCGGTTCGCGCCACGGTTGTCGCCACGGTTGTCGCCACGGTTGTCGCCGCGGCCTTGATTCCCACCATCGCGGCGTCCATCCCGCCGTCCATCCCGCCGTCCATCGCCTCCGCCGCCTCGGCGTTCCTCGCCGCGGGGACGGTCTCCGCCGCTGTTCCCGCCGCCGCTCCCGCCGCCGCTCCCGCCGGCTTCGCCGTCGCGCCTGCGGCCGCGTCCGCCGCGCCGTCGACGCTTGCGCCGACGGCCGCCACGGTCGCCATCCCCGCCGCCGTTCGCTTCGCCGTCGGACGAGTCATCGGAGGAGTCATCGGAGGAGTCGTCGGACGAGCCGTCGGACGAGTCGTCGGATGTGACGCCGTCTCCATCATGCGAAGTCTCGGCATCGGCCGAATCGGACTCGTCGGCACGCTCGTCCGAATCGTTCTCATCTTGCGCCGAATCGTCCGCGTCGGAGTCGCGCTCGGCGCCTTGCGATCCAGCCGAGTCGCCGGTCCCGTCAGGCTGCCCGTCGCGATCGCGGCCACCACGGCCACGACGACGGCGTCGCCGGCGCTTGCGACGGCCACCTTCACCGGCCTCGCTCGAGTCCAGGTCGCCTGCCGGCGCGTCGGCCGACGCTGTATCGGGTTCGGGCTCCGGCTCGGGCACGTCGAACGGCGGCTTGCCGTAGGCCTTGCGGATTGCATCGCCCTGCTCGCCGGTGAGCATGGAC
>Ga0209770_10000289_pt1 | contig 28767 bp, 15 predicted proteins | sample LauGreSu1BDMLBDD_2_FD_187572 | JGI IMG/M metagenome (GOLD analysis project Ga0209770, IMG submission 187572) | Freshwater lake microbial communities from Lake Michigan, USA - Su13.BD.MLB.DD (SPAdes) (version 2) | ecosystem: Environmental > Aquatic > Freshwater > Lake | place: Lake Michigan, USA...
GTCTCGACGATGCCGCGGCCGAAGTGGAAGTGCCACACGCGGTTCGCGATCGAGCGCCAGACGAGGGGATTGCGCGGATCGCTCAGCCAGCGCGCGAGCGCCGCGCGGCGCGCGGATTCGGGCGCGCCGGCCGCGAGGTCGAACCGGGCTGGAAGCGCCGCCTCGAGCATCGTGAGCGCGCCAGGCTCGGCGACCGCGCCCGGCTGCGTGACCTGTCCGCGCGCGAGCACGCGGATCTCCCGTGGCGCGCCGCCGCGGGCGCCGGTGCCGGTGAACGCGCCGCTCCCGTGGTGGACGGTGCCCGCGTAGACGACGCGCTCGGGCTCGAGCGCGCGCAGCCCCTCGTCGGCGCGCGCAAGCTCGCCGTCGATTGCGATCCGGCGGCGCGCGTCCTCCTCGCTCTCGACGCTCCGGCGCAGCGCATCCCGCCGTGCCCGGAGCGCCTCGAGGCGCTCGGGCGCGCCGGAGAGCCCGGGATACAGGCCGTCGGTGAGGTTCGTGCGCCTCCAGCGCTCGCCGAGCTCGATGGTGTCGAGGCTCGAGACCTGGGCTCCCGCAGCCAGGTTTCGCCCGGCCGGATCGACCACCTCGAGCTCGGCGAGCGCGAGGATGAAGTCGCCCCGCCTCGGCGCGAGCCGCGTCGCCACGAGACGCACGAAGCGCCCGATCGCGCCGGGCGTCTCGACGACGACCGGCCGGGTGCGCGGCATGCCGAGCATCGCGTCGGATCCCGCGGCGATGACGCGCGCCTCCGCGCCGAACGCGCCGTCGTCGCTCACCTCGATGCGGAAGGACTCGGGGAATCCGAAGCCGTCCCCGATCCCGTTGAACGCGTCGCTCGCCGGATAGAGGACGACCGCGTCGAACGCGCGGATCGAGCCGAGATCGACGGCGACCCACTTCGCGTCGTCAGGCGAGGAGGCGATCTCGCTGTGGAAGCCGAATTCCGGGCTCTCGCCCCCGCGCGTCGCCCCGGCGAGCGACCGCTCGAGGTTCGCCAGCTCCGCGCCGCCCGCCGCGGCCGCCGCCTCCTCGATGGCCCGGCGCTCGTCCGCAAGCCTCGTGCGCTCGGTGGAGAGCGCGGCGCGCCGTGCGGCCGTCGCCGGATCCGCGTCGAAGCGCCGGTCCGCGCGGTCGACCGCCGCGAACACGGCCTGGAGCGCGTAGTAGTCCCGCTGCGGCACCGGATCGAACTTGTGGTCGTGGCACTGCGCGCACTGCACCGTCACGCTCGCGAAGGTGCCGATCGCGTTCCCGACCATGTCGTCGCGGTCGAAGTGGCGGGCGAACTTGCCGTCGATCTTGTCCTCGGACACCTCGGCGTGGCCGATCAGGTCCCACGGACCGGCCGCGATGAAGCCGAGCGCCTCGATGCCGTCGCGCGTGCCGGGGTAGAGCGCGTCCCCCGCGATCTGCTCCTCGAGGAAGCGGGCGTAGGGCTTGTCCTCGTTCAGGGCGCGGATGATGTAGTCGCGGTACGGCCACGCGTTCTCGCGCGGCTGGTCCTTGTCGTAGCCGTGCGTGTCGGCGTAGTGGACGATGTCGAGCCAGTGCCGGGCCCAGCGCTCGCCGTAGCGCGGCGACGCGAGGAGTCGGTCGACCAGCTTCTCGTACTTCGCCGGATCCGCGTCCGCGACGAACGCGTCGAGCTCCTCCGGCGTCGGAGGAAGGCCGACGAGGTCGAAGGCGACGCGCCGGAACAGGGTCCGCGCGTCGGCTTCCGCCGCCATCGCGAGCCCGTCGCGCGCGAGCCGCGCGCGGATGAACGCATCGATCGGATTCGCGTCGCCCGCCGGCGGCGTCGGACGCACGATCGGCCTGAGGCTCCACCAGTCGCGCGGGTCGGCGACGACTGCGCTCGCGGTCGCCGGCCACGGCGCGCCCTCGGAGATCCAGCGCCGCACGAGCGCGATCTCCGCCTCGTCGAGTGGCGCGCCCTTCGGCGGCATCCGCATCTCAGGGTCGGCGCCGGTGATGTAGCGGACGAGCGGGCTCGCGTCGGCATCGCCCGGCACGATGTTCGGCGCGCTCGTCTCGCCGCCCTCGAGCGCGATCGAGCGCACATCGAGTCGGTAGCCGCTGCGCTGCTTGTCCGGTCCGTGGCAGGGGAGGCATTTCGCGGCCAGGATGGGCGCGATCTCCCGTTCGAAGTCGACCCCCGGAGCCTGGGAGAGCAGCGAGGCGAGCAGCAGGGCGACGGGGGTCACGCCTGCACTCTACCGCGCGAGCGCCCTGACACGAGCACCCTGACACGAGCACCCTGACACGAACGCCCCGCGCGGTGCGCGGGGCGTCGGGATGCCGGTGACAGGAATCGAACCTGCAAGCCTTTTGGGGGCGGCGGATTTTGAATCCGCTGCGTCTGCCAGTTCCGCCACACCGGCGGCGGTCGGACCAGTGTACCCGACCCGATTTTCCGGATTCGCCGCGACTCCTGAGAGACCCGCCCCCGTCGGGCGGAAGCCGGGCGGCGGAGTCCGTATCGCCCGCGTTCACCCATTCCCGCAAGGGACACCGACACGATCACCGGAGAGAACCATGAAGAACCGCATCCTGTCCATCCTCGCGGCGGCCCTCGCCGCAGCGCCTGCGCTCGCAGGCAACGACTGCGCGTCGCCGACGCCGGTCGCCGGAACCATCATCGTCCCATTCGATCTCTCCAACGCGACCTTCGACGGTCCCGGCATCGTGCCGTGCGTCGGCGGCAACGCTGGATTCACGATGGACTGGTGGTACTGCTGGACGAGCGATGTGACCGGCACGGTCACCATCGACACCTGCGGCAGCACGGACCTCGACACGGCGATCGCGATCTATCCGGCGAACCTCGCCTGCGCGTGCCCAGGCGACCTGCCGCCGGCGTGCTGCAACGACGACGCTGGCGGAAACTGCGGCAAGCAGTCGAAGGTGACCTGCGATGTGGTCTGCGGCCGGACCTATCTCGTGCAGCTCGCGGCGCGTCCCAACGGCGCGCTCCCGACCGGCGAGATCCGCTTCGGCTCCTCGGGCGAGCCCTGCGGGAACGGCAAGCCGCTCACGCCGCCGGACTGCACGGACTGCTGCGGCACGCGGCCTCCGCTCGTCGACTCGCAGCCGTCTCCATTCCCCCCCGGTCAGGTCGCCGCGGTGACCTTCGGCGTGCAGGACGCGATCGCCGGCAACATCGGCGTGCTCCGCCTCGTCGGCCTCGGTGACCAGACTGCGGCGCCGCTCGTCGGCTCGGGCTCGCTCTGGGGCGCGCCGACCTACGCCCATCCGCAGTGGGACCTCCAGACGCTCGGCAGCATCTTCGGCGTCACCTTCGACGGTCAGGGCAACATCTTCGCCGCGCATTCGGTCGGCTACTGGTTCGACTCGTTGGGCACGCTCGGGGTCTCCGCCGCCGGCGACGGCCGCGGCGCGATCTACCGGATGGACGGCGTCACCGGCGCCCCGCAGCTCTTCCGCACGCTTCCGCAGGCTGCGGGTGCCGGCGCCGAGCTCGGCATCGGGAACCTCGACTTCGACTGCTCGCGCGGCCGGCTCCTCGCGACGAACCTCGAGGACGGACGCATCTACTCGATTCGCATGGCGGATGGCGCGATCAGCGCGTTCGACCACGAGACCGGCGCCGTCGAGGCGGAGTCCGCGACCGGAAACGGCGCGCAGATCGCGGAGGGTCCGAATCCAGGTGGAACCTCGAGCGAGCCCGCCGGCTTCCCTGGCTACGGCAACGCGCCGTACGCAGTGAAGGTCGCCGGTGACCGCGTCTACTACTCGGTCTGGCAGGCCTACGGCAGCGCGCAGACCGTGCACTCCGTGCAGATCGACGCGATCGGCGACTTCATCGCCGGCACCTCGCGGCTCGAGTTCAGCATCCCCTTTGCGCCGGGCCACCCGTACCCGAATGTCAACTGCCCGATCGCCGACATCAGCTTCGACGACCAGTGCTGCATGCTGCTCGCGGAGCGCTCGATGCAAGGGCTCTCCAATGTGACCGCGCACAACAGCCGCGCCTGGCGCGCGTGCTTCGATGCGGCGACCGCGTCGTGGACTCCGGTGCGCTACGACATCGGATCGCAGGGCCAGCCCTCCGACTGGCAGAACTCCGCGGGCGGCATCGACTTCGTCAGCGACGCCACCAACGGCGCGCAGGCGTGGATGACCGGCGACTTCTACGCGCAGCCGCTCGTCGGCAGCTACTACGGCATCAGCGGCATCCCGCTGGTCGAGGCCAATCCCGGCCAGCTGGACACGCTCCTCGGGCCGGGCGTGAACATGACCGGCCAGAAGACCCAGCAGGGTTCGCTCGACATCACCTGCCCGGTGGCCGCCAGCCCGTGCGAGTTCATCACCAAGGACATCGACTGCGTGCCCGCCGCGGACGGCTCGATCAGCTTCCTCTGGACGCTCGACCTCGTGAACAACTCGCCGGTCCCCGCGAACCTGCTCATCCTCTCGGACCCGGCGTTCTCGCCGAACAATGTGATCGTGCTCAACCCGCCGCTTGCGCCGGGCGGCACGATGACGCTGAACATCCCGATCAGCGGCGGCTCCCCGGGCGACACCTTCTGCTTCGCGGCGACGCTCGCGTCGAGCGGGAAGCAGGAGTGCTGCTCGACCGAGGTCTGCATCGTCCTTCCGGACTGCGGCTGCTTCGACACCGACGCGGAGGTCCGCGACCTTCCTGGTGCGGGAAGCTTCGAGCTCACGCTCAGCGGCTTCACGAACTTCACCAGCATCACCAACCCGCCGGGCTTCGTCGGCGAGTGGGTCAGCATCGCGGTCGCCCCCGGCTACGCGGCCACCGTCAGCCCGACGCTCGTGAACATTCCCGCGCTGCCGCTCTTCGCCTCGACGAATGTCGGACCGCTCACGATCAGCACGGCGCTGCCGGCCGGCTCGCCGATCATCCTGATCATCGGCCTCCATTCGCAGACCTTCCATCCGTGCTGCTTCGTGGAGGTGACCATCGAGGTGCCCGCGCAGGCCGGCAGCTCGACGCCGGGCGATGCCAACGGCGACGGGACGGTCAATGGCGCGGACATGGCGCTGCTCCTCTCGAACTGGGGGCTCGCGGGATCGACGGACTTCAACGGCGACGGGACGACCGACGCCGCGGACCTCGCGATCCTGCTCACGAACTGGGGCTGAACGGCGGGACGAACCGCGGCGATCCGCCGCGGTGCCGAAGCTCCTCTCCTCACGCCGCCCGCGGGTCCGCCCGCGGGCGGCGGCTTGCGTTCCGATAGGATGCTCCCCGATGTCCGAAGCCGAACTGCAGTCGCTCCTCGGTGCGTTTCCCGACGCGGTGCTCTCGATCGACCGCCGCAGCACGATCACCTACGCCAACGACGCGGCGATCCGGCTCTTCGGGTTCCCGCGCGAGTCGTTCGTCGGCAGCCCGCTCGTCGAGACGATCATCCCGCCCGAGCTCCGCTCCCAGCACGCGCGCGGCATGGAGCGCTTCGCGGCCACCGGCAGCGGGCCTGTCATCGGCCGACGCATCGACATCCAGGCGTGCAACGCCGCGGGCAGGCGCTTCCCCATCGAGCTCTGCGTGTTCCTCGACCGGGACCAGCCGGGCGCGGTCTTCCACGCGACGATCCGCGACACGAGCGACCGCATGGCGCGCGAGGCCGTCGTCAGCGCCGAGCGGGAGCGGCTGCGCCAGTTCCTCGACGCGACCGCCGACGTGTGGTGGGACTGCGTCGTCGGACGCGGCGTGCGCTTCAGCGACTCCGCCCAGCAGGTCCTTGGACTCACGCCCGAGCAGGCCGATCCCGCCAATCCGAGCCTGCTCGCCGGCATCCACATCGACGACCGCGCGCGCGTCGCCGAGGCGTGGTCCGCGCACATCGAGGGTGCGGTCGGCCGCTTCGAGTGCACGCACCGCCTGGCGCTTCCCGGCGGCGAGGTTCGATGGATCCGCCAGCGCGGCCGCGCCGTCGAGTTCGACGCGGGCCGGCCCGTCCGCGTGGTCGGCACCATCGCCGATGTCACCGAGCAGCAGGGGGCGGAGGAGCGGCTGCGGAACGCGCAGCGCCTCGAGATGCTCGGGCTTCTTGCGGGCGGATTCGCCCACGACCTCAACAACTACCTCACCGCGATCCGCGGGCATGCGGCGCTCGCGGCCACCGAGCCCGGAGTCACCGCGGCGGCGCAGGAGTCCTTCGCCTCGATCCAGCTCGCGATCACGAAGGCGCGCATGCTCGCCACGAACATGCTCTCGCTCGGGAAGCCGTCCGCCGAGGCGGTCACGCGCTTCGGCGTGCGCGCCGCGATCGATGAGGCGGTGGAGCTCGTTCGTCCCGGCCTGCCGCGCAGCATCGCGATCTCGGTCGATACGCGCGCATCCGACGGCTTCGAGATCGAGCTCGACCCGACGGCCTTCCAGCAGGCGCTCCTCAACCTCGTCATCAACGCGCGCGATGCCATGCCCGGCGGCGGCCGGCTCCGGATCGACGCCGCGCCTTCGACCGATCCCGTGCGCGGCGCATCGATGCGCATCACGGTGGAGGACACCGGCGTCGGTATCCCCGCGAGCACGCTCTCACGCGTGTTCGAGCCGTTCTTCACCACGAAGCCGCATGGGATCGGCACGGGGCTCGGGCTCGCGGTCGTGCAGCAGGTCATCGCCGGCGCCGGTGGAAGCGTCTCGGTCGAGAGCGATCCCGGCCGCGGAACCCGGTTCACGCTCGTGCTGCCGGCCTTCGCCTCGGAGCCTGCGGCAGCCTCGCCTTCGTCGTCGACCGACGCGCTGCGCGGCCCGGATCCCGCGGCGAGCCTGGTCGTGCTTCTCGCCGAGTCGCATCCGGTGCTCCGGCCGATGCTCGTCGCGGCCCTGCAGGCGGCGGGCTGCACGGTCGTCGAGGCGGAGGGTGTCGATCGCGGTCTCTCGGCGGCGTCCGCGCGCGCGCAGTCCGGCGACCTCCCGCGCATCGATGTCGTGGTGTCCGAGGTCTCCGGGGGATCCCGCACCTCCCGCCATGTGCATTCCGCGTTCGAGTCCGCGCTCGGTCGGCCGGTGCCGCTGGTCGCGATGAGCTCGCAGCCCGAGTCGGGCGCGCACGATGGGGAGCACGGCGCGAGTTCGTCGCCCCGCGCGCGCCGCGAAGTGCTCGTGAAGCCCTTCGATGTCGCGGAACTGATCGCGTCCGTCGAGGCCGTCACGCGCTGATCGCTGCGGCGTGCGCGCTGGGTGGTTCGTCGGGGCCGTGGTCTTCAAGCCGACACGACCTTTCGGAGCGATCTGGAGGCCGGTGTTTGTCGACGCAGGCGCAGCGTGAGCGAAGTGGCCAATTTTGGTCCGCAGCCTCTTGCAAAGCCGTCCGGCGAGGTATACTAACAAAAGCCGAACATCCGTCGTGCGCCCAAGCGCATGCGGTGGATGGCCATGCGAATGGGGCGTGTCGTGGGTGACAGCTCATGCTGCAGCGTGCACTGCGGCGTGGCTGCGGCATGACGCGCCGGACAGTGTGGCCGGACGGTGTACCAGACGGACTTCGGGGAGCCCTCCCGCGCTGCGCGTGCAGCGGGGTTCATACATGCATGTCGGCATGTCCATGCGGGTTCACGGTGTCGAGGGTTCACGGTGTCGAGGGTTCACGGTGTCGAGGGTTCACGGTGTCGAGGGTTCACAGTGTCGAGGGTTCACGATGTCGCTGCTTCAGAAAGAGTCTTCCCACTTCGCCCGCCTCGATGCGACGCCCGCGCTTCGCGACACAGCGCATCCGCTCCCGCGTCCACGCGGCCGGCGCGGTGCGTTGCGTGTGGAGCAGCTCATCCGCGAGCGCCTACGCGGCATCGATGGCATGCAGGCGCAGACGGATGTCGCCGTCGAGGACAGACCGGTGCAGCAGGCGTTTCCGGGGCGCGCATGTCCGGACCCTTCGCACGCGCCTGCGCTGCTGCGAATCGGCCATGCGCCGCTGCGAATCGGCCATGCGCCGCTGCGAAGCGACCATGCGCTGCTGCGAAGCGACCATGCGCTGCTGTCTCGTTCCGCCCGCGGCCATTGTCAGGGCTCGGTGATTCCGCTCCACCTTCAGGGAGGAGCCATCCACTGCATCGAGGGGATCGCGCTGCCACCCATGCGCAGCGGGCTGCATCCTTCCGCGCATGACGGGTGTGGCAGACCATGCGGAAGCACGCGTGGCATCACGGATCAGTGGCTGGTTCCGTTCGCGTGCATCGAGCACGTTCTGTGTGCGATGCTCGATGAAGCAAACCCCGGATGGAGCGGACTGCTCGCGCGCGGCGTCGTCTGGATCGGCGATCGGGTTCATCCGTCGTGGATGCAGTCGTGCTCGCGCGATCGAGGCCCCGGCGGACCGCGCGAGATGCCGCACGATGCGAGGCAGCACAGGCATGGTGTGGTGCGCTCGGTGTCGCTGTTTGTCCGCGATGGGCTTGCAAGAGATTTGTCGGGAGAACATGAGGCGGAACACGACGCGAAACACGAGGCGAAATACGAGCGGAATCGCGTGGCGACCGGCAAGACGCTGTCCCATGAGACTCGTCCATCGAGGACCTTTCGAGATGAGCTGCGGCGGCGCATGCACTCGCGTGTCTGGGCTGCCGAGCAGGCGCTCCGCATGCATGCCGCGGGGGTGGTTGTCCTCGATGGAACGGGGCTCGATCTGCTGTGCTGGCGTCGCTTGCAGCTGTCGGTCGCACAGGCGGGTGAAATGCATGCGGGTAGGACGGATGCGCTCGCGGTGAAGCCGATCGTTCTCGTGGCGTGTCCGCCTTCCGCGCGGCCTGCCTGTGGCTGGACGCGTCAGACCGGGTACGAGGGCAGCGAAGCGAGCGTCGTTCAAGTCGAGGCTGCTCAAGTCGAGGCTTCTCAAGTCGAGGCTTCTCAAGTCGAGGCTTCTCAAGTCGAGGCTTCTCAAGTCGAGGCTTCTCAAGTCGAGGCTTCTCAAGTCGAGGATCGCGGCGCTGGGCGTTGGCGTGGATGCACGGCCATGACCCGCTGGTCGGTGCATCCTCGGTGTGTCGACGGTGAACTGCAATGCGACGACATCGACGGTGTTTCAAATGCGTTCACCATGCCGCCGTCTGGTGGTGCATTCGGATTTTCGTGGCGCATGCAGCTTGACTTTGCCCGGAGCTCCGCATCGGTCGTGTCCTTGCGGTCTTCATCGGATTCGGTCGAGACTGGTCTGGTCGGATCCGGCCTGGAATCCGCCGTGATGCGCACGATGTCGCATGCGAGCGCGCTCATCGAGTCGTCCGGCCTGCATGTCGACATTCACCGGCCGCGTTCCGAGCCGGAGTGTGCGGGATGGGACGCGCTGTCGCGCCTGCGCGCGGTCGAGCAGGATCCGGACCACCAGATGGCCGGCGGAGGCGTGGTTCATGCCATCGAAGAGACCTCGAGCGGCACGCAGGACGAGCGGAGACCAGGCAGGGCGGCGTGATGAAGCGAGCGCCTCCGTGCACAGGACAGATACGGGCTTCGACCATGGCGGGTCAGATACGAGAGGGGAATCGCAATCCATGCAGCCACACGAAGGTTCTGAACACACCGTCGGGCACGATGTCGAGGCGGATGCCTCATTCCTGGCGCAGGATCAGCCCGAGGCACCGCATGGACCGTGTTCCGGCACGGTGACGCCACCGGTCTCCGGGCATCATCCCGTTCGCTTTGTCGGCGTCTGCTTCGTGCAATGGCTTGCGGATCTCGAGCGAGTGCTTCTGCTTCGGGCGATCCGGCAGTGGGTCTCTCCGTCCGATGCCGCTCCGGGAGCGCGTCTCGGCAGGGCGGCGCGTTCCGGCACCGAGGCGGGGGCGCCCGCGTCGGCTTCATGGATGCCGCCGCTCGTTGTGGTCGAGGAGCGTCGTGGCGTCTGCGAGGTCGTGGCGGTGGCGGAATGCATGGGTGGCGAAGGCCCTGCGACGGGCATCCGGATCGGCATGACGCTCAGCCAGGCGGAGTCGTCGCTTTCAGGCGTGCAGGTCGATCCTGTCCTTGCATCCGGACGAAACGGCGTGTTGCCGGCAGTCGCGCGGCTGCGCGATTCGCATGTCGTGGGCGGCACATCAGGCCTGCTCGCCGGCCGCGCATGGGGTGACCGAATCGTCTGCGCGCATGAGCGCCTGATCGCGGTTCGAAGCGATCCGGAGATCCGCCGGCGCGCGCTCGAGCGCCTGGCGCGCTGTCTCGAGCGGTGGATTCCCGTCGTGGGCGCTCCGGAGGACGATGCGGCAGGGCCGCCCTCGCACGCCGGGGAGTCATCGATGGACCGGCACCCCGTGCTGGTCGGTGAGTTCACCGGGTGCGCCAGGCTGTTCCGCCGTCGGTTTCGTGGAGAGCGGGGACTCATGGATGCGATCGCGGCGAACTTTCACCGCTGCGGTTTCCTGGTGCAGCTCGCGACGGCATCGACCGTGGGAGCCGCCATGGCCGTGGCACGCTGGTCGAGGCTGCAGGTCGGTCACGAGGTCCCGTCTGCTCCGGCACGGCTGGTCGCCATCCGGTGCGGCGCGGAGCGCGCAGCGCTGGAGGGACTTCCCGTGCGGTCGCTGCGCATCTCGCAGCAGGTGGCCGATTCGCTCGCTGCGGTGGGGGTCGAGACCGTCGGACAGCTCGACAGGCTCGGGCGCGCCGGCGTCGCGGCACGGCTCTGCGGACAGCCGCCATGCGATGCGTCTGAGCCAGGCCATGGGGTGCATCCAGTCCGAACGCGAGACCGTCGCAGGAAGGCCGGCGGTGGCAGGGATTCTGAGGCCACGCTGTTCGATGCTCCTGCCGGCGAGGGAGTCCCGTCGGCGCCGCCCGGCGTCGGCATCGGTCCGGCAGGGCGTGCGCGACCGGCATCCATCCATGCCGCAGCGATCCCCGATGTGCTCCGGCGACTCGATCAGGCGTACGGAGTGATTCCCGAGACGCTGACTCCGCTGCGTCTCCAGGAGCCCATCGTGTTCCGGCACGACTTCGATGGACCTTGCGTGCATGCAGAGGCCATCCATCTCGCCTGCAGCGACATGCTCGGACAGCTCGTCTCCATGCTCCATGCCCGTCGCGAGTCGCTGCGGGAGGCCGCATGGATCTTCCGGCACGCATCGCTGCCACAGGATCTCTCGACCGACCGGATGCCCGACATCCACATCCGCGGCACGCATGCCCGTGCAAGCCAGCACAGGCGCGGGATGCGACAGGACGGGATGCGACAGGACAGGATGGGACAGGACAGGATGCGACAGGACAGGGGAAGGACCTCGACTGCGGCGATGGCGATGCCGACGGGGGTGCGCGAGTCGCGGATCACGCTGGCTCCGGTGCGACCAAGCGCGAGCGCGTCCCATCTCTGGTCGATCCTTCGGCCATCGCTCGAGAGGATCGCGCTTGATCATGGAGTCGAATCGATGGTGTGCAGGGTCGATCGCTCCGTGCGCCTCAGGGTTCGGCAGCGCCGTCTTTCCGTGCCGGTTTCCATGCCAGCTTGTATGCCGGGAAGTCCCGGTTCGCCCATGGGGGAGCCGGAGGATCCAGGCGAGCGTGGGCGCAGCGAGTGGATCGATCTCGTCCGCGCCCGGCTCGGTCGCTCCGCGCTGTCCGGCCAGATGGCGCGACCCGGGTCTGCGTCCACGGCACGCGAGCGAGCCGAGCCATCGCCACGGATCCAGCGTGGGGCGTTGATGCGACGCACGGGCATGGCGCCAAGCGTTCGATTCGCACACGCCGAGCCGGCGGTGCTTCGAAGCGGTTCAGAGTCCGATCGCATCGCGCAGGCCATCGCACGACGCCTCGCATGGAGGTCGCAGGACGCGTCGACGGGATGCGCGCAACTGCTCTGGCGCGGCGAGCGGTGGCGCCTGCGTGCGATCGACGCATGGGAGCGCAGCGTGCCTCCGTGGTGGGAGGGCGATCCAGACGCCGGCGCGAAGCATCATCGTGGAGCGGCCGATGCCGGAACCGTGTTCTCGCGTCTTCAGGTGGGCGAGGGCCTGTGGATCTTTGCGCTCTGGCCTGCGCGGCTCCCTGCGCCCGGCGTCGCCCACGCGGCGAGTGACGAATCCGGACAGGCATCGTCTCTCCCGGCTTTCCGTCACGAGGCCATGCTCCATCGGATGTCACTCGGACTTTCACAGTCGAGAACAGCGGCAGCCGGAACGAGGCAGGACGGCGCCCCCGATGCACACGGACCCATCTTGCACATTCTGGGCGCGTGGAGCTGAGGCATTCGCGCGTGAGACACAGGATCGAGACACAGGATCGAGACACAGGATCGCGTGAGCGACTCGCCCAGGATGAATCGCGCAACGACCACACATCGTGATTTCCCTCACCAGAACCGTCCCGACGGCAAGTCGCCTGCTGTCGTCGGCGCTTTCATCCCCTCGCGAGTTCCCGCCAACGCCCGATGGGGCGAGCTTCTGGTGCAGAGCAACCATACTTTTCTCGGCGGCGCGAGTCATCCCGAGGAGCTGGTCGAAGAGGCGGGTCGGCTTGGCCACGCGGGCATCGCCCTCTGCGACGAGTGGAATTTCGGAGGCGCGGTGCGCGCACATGTCGCGGCGCGCGATCGCGGCGGAGGCATGCGACTCGCTCATGGAACGCGCGTGCGCCTCGACATCGGTGACGGCTGTGACGGCCGTGGCGCCGATGCTGGGGAGCACCCTCTGGAGATGGCGCTCTACGCGACCGATCGGCCGTCCTGGGGGGCGCTGTGCCGGTTCCTGAGCGATGTTGGCGGCGACCGAGGCCTCCGAGGCCGGCAAGGCAGCCGAGATCCCCAAGATCCCCCGGAACCCCAGGGCCATCGATTCGGATCGGTCGATCCGTCCATGCGCACCTCGGAGCGCCGTCCTCTTCACGACCTCGTCGAGATCCTGCACGAGCATCCCGGCGGACGGGGCATCCTTGGCGTGCTGCTTGCGCCGGTCGTGCCGTCCCAGCGGTTCCTCGAGGCCGCCGAAGGACTTGTCCGAGTCATGAACGGAAGCATGAGTCGTGGCGTGAGCGGAGGCGGCGACCAGAGGCTCGCCGTCGGCGTGCAGCGGGTCGACGATCCGGGCTCGGTCATCGCCTCGGAACGCGCATGCGCCCTCGGCGATGCGCTCGGCGTGCCGCTTGCGGTCGTCAACGATGTTCGCATGCACGACGCATCGCGGCGCGCACTGCTGGACACGCTCGCGTGCATCCGCGCAGGGACTTCCGTCCAGAGGGCGGGTGCGCTGCTTGCGCCGCACGCGGAGCGCCGGCTGCGAAGTCCGGAGGAGGTGTTCCTCCGCTACGGCGACATGCCGGAGGCGCTCGCGACCTCGTGGCGCTTCCTGGAGCGCGCGTCGGAATTCTCGCTCGGTGCGCTGCGATACGAGTATCCGGATGAGATCGTCCCGCCCGAGATGCGCGGATCGAGCGATGGGCCGATGCAGTACCTCAGGCAGCTCGTCTGGAGAGGCGCGCGTGAGCGCTATCCGCGCGGGATCCCGCAGAAGGTCGCCCGCCAGTTCGAGCACGAGTTTGCGATCATCGCCGACCTCGGCTACGCGCCGTACTTCCTGACCGTGCACGAGATCGTGGCGTTCGCACGCGGGCGCGGGATCCTCTGCCAGGGGCGCGGCGCTGCGGCCAACAGCGCGGTCTGCTTCGCGCTTGGCGTGACCGCGGTGGATCCCGACCGGGTCGATGTCCTCTTCGAGCGGTTCGTCAGCCGCGAGCGCAACGAGCCGCCGGACATCGACATCGACTTCGAGCACGAGCGCCGCGAGGAGGTGATCCAGCACATCTACGGCAAGTATGGCCGCGACCATGCGGCGCTGGTGTGCGAGGTCGTCAGCTATCGCGGCCGGAGCGCCGTGCGGGATGTGGGCAAGGCGCTCGGCATCGCGCCGGACGCGGTCGAGCGACTGGCCAAGGAGGTCGACCGGTGGGGAGGCGGCGGGCTGGGCACGCGCGACGAGATCTCCGAGGCGTCGGGCGGGCGGCACGCGGTCTCGGCCCGTGCGCAGGAGCGACTGCGCGCCGCCGGACTCGATCCGTCGGCACCGCTCGTGGCGCACTATGCGCGCCTCGTCGACGAGATCGTCGGGTTTCCCCGGCATCGATCGCAGCATGTCGGCGGGTTCGTCATCTCCCGCGGACCGCTTGTCGAGACGGTGCCCGTGCGTCACGCCGCGATGGATGGCCGCACGATCATCGAGTGGGACAAGGACGATGTCGACGCCCTCGGCATGCTCAAGATCGATGTCCTCTCGCTCGGCATGCTGACGGCCATCCGGAAGACGATCGATCTCGTGAACGCCGACCGCGCGGCCGTCGCGCACGGAGCCTCGCCGCTGCGCGCGCCCGATGCGCCGGGGCCGAGGCACGACCGCGCGGCCGACAGCCCGACGCCGACCGCCCCTGGTGGATCGACGGCGGACGCCGCGCCGCTTCGGTTCCATTCGATCCCGGCGGAGGATGCCGCGACCTACGACATGATCTGCAAGGCCGATACGGTCGGGGTGTTCCAGATCGAGTCGCGCGCGCAGATGTCGATGCTGCCGCGTCTCCGGCCGCGCTGCTTCTACGACCTGGTGATCGAGGTCGCCATCGTGCGTCCCGGGCCGATCCAGGGGGACATGGTGCATCCGTACCTTCGCCGGCGCAATGGCGAGGAGCCCGCGGAGTATCCCGACGATGCCGTGCGTCGCGTGCTTGCGAAGACGCTCGGAGTCCCGCTCTTCCAGGAGCAGGCCATGGCGCTCGCCGTCGTCGCCGCGGGCTTCACGCCCGGTCAGGCGGACGAGTTGCGCCGCGCGATTGCCGCCTGGAAGCGGCAGGGAAACCGAATCGCCCAGTTCGGCGAGGCGCTCGAGGCCGGCATGCTCGCGCGGGGATACACGCGCCGGTTCGCGACGCAGGTCTTCGAGCAGATCAAGGGCTTCTCCGGCTACGGGTTCCCCGAGTCCCATGCGGCGAGCTTCGCCCTTCTCGTCTACGCGAGCGCGTGGCTCAAGCGACACCATCCCGCCGCCTTCGCCGCGGCGCTTCTGAACAGCCAGCCGATGGGCTTCTACGCGCCGGCACAGATCCTCCGCGATGCCGCGGACCATGGCGTCGCGGTGCGTGGCGTCGACCTCCACTGCTCCCGTTGGGACACATCGCTCGAGCGGGGCATCGATCTCGCCCCGGTCCTTGCGGCGCGTGCGATGCCCGCGCGCGCCGAGCAGTCCTGCCGGCGCTCCCAGCGCGAGATCGAAGAGGGCCGCATTCGGGCGGAGGCGGCGCGGCCCATCGTGCGGATCGGGTGCGACTGTCCGGAAGGCGGGGCGGCGGTACCGATGGTCGAGCACTGGTCCGCTGCGGTTGCACCGGCCCGCTGGCGCTGCAGCACGCCGGCCAGCGATCGGGACCACGCCCGGATTCGGATCTTCAGGGCGCGGCACGGCAGCGGACGCAGCGTGGCTGAGCTCGGCGTCGAAGGGCCGCCCGATCGGCCGGAGCCAATCTGTGCGCCGATGCATGCGGCGGACGATGGCGATTCGGCCGCGCCGGATCGCTCCAAGGGCGCATCATGGCAACCCGCGATTCGTCTCGGCTTCCGTGTCGTGCGCGGGCTCGACATCGAGGATGCGCATCGCATCGAGGACGCGGTCCGCCGGCACGGCGCGTTCTCGAGCATCGTCGATCTCCAGGAGGCCGCCGGCGTCTCGGTGGCCTCGCTGCGCAGGCTCGCCGCAGCCGATGCGTTCCGCTCCATGGGCCTCGACCGCCAGCAGTCTTCGTGGCAGATCCTCGCGCTTCGGGATAAGGAGCGCCCCCTCTGGTCCTTCGCGCAGGGCGCCGTCCGGAGCGACGCCGCGGAGGACACGGAGCCGAATCTTCCGGCCGTGCATGAGATCGCCGATGTCGCGGGCGACCTCGAGGCGACGGGAGTCAGCCTCAAGCGCCATCCGATCGCCTGCATACGCGACAGGCTGGCGAGGACAGGCCTGATCCCATGCGGGTGGCTGCGCGACGACAAGCGCACTCCTGCCGGATCCATCCGCACCATCGCAGGAGTCGTGCTCGTCAGGCAGCGCCCGTCCACGGCGAAGGGAATCGTCTTCATGACCATCGAGGACGAGTCGGGCGTGGCGAACCTCATCTTCCGGCCTCGCGCGTACGAGCGGCTGCGCGCGCAGGTCCGGCACGCCGTCGCGATCTCGGTGCGTGGCACGGTCGAGCGCCGCGATGGCGTGACCCATGTCGTCGTCGCAGGTGCGCGCGACATCACGCAGGCGCTCGCGCGGCGCCCGGATTCGGCCGCCGCGCGCGGGGGAGCCCCGGTCGCGGTGCCATCCCGCGACTTCCGGTGAATCCTCGCATGAATCCTGCATGAACCGGTGCGTGGGCCGGTGCGTGGGCCGATGCATGGGGCCGTCAAGCGACAGGACCGACCACAGCGGAATCGTGGTCGGTCCTGAAGTTGGATCGAAGGGCGAACGAATGCCGCGCCAGTCAGCGGCGCCGCGAGCGTGCGACGAGGCTCGACACCGCGAGCAGCGCGATGGCGCCCGGGGTCGGGATCACGCCGAGCGTGAACTCACCGGTCGCGAGGTAGTAGTCGTCGCTGAGCGAGTACTCGCGGCCGTACTTGATCGTGAGCTGGAAGGTGCGCGCGTCGTGCCCCTCGCTGAGGACGAACTGTCCGAGGCGGACATCGGTCGAGGGAAGCCCGGGCGAGTTGCCCACCGTTCCCTGGCCGTTGTCGAAGTCCTCGTTCTTCCATCCGAAGAGGCCGAGGTTGTCGGGCAGATCCGGGCGCGCCCAGCTCGCGACGGCGTCGCGGTTGGCGTCGGACCAGATGCCGAAGGACTGCGAGGTGTTGCCCATGCGGGCGAGGCTTCCGATCGTGAGGTACGAGTCGAACGGGCGGTTGCTCGAGGCGGAACCGGTCTTGGTCGGATCCCAGGTGCCGTTCAGCTGCGAGAGCGTGCCGTTCGTCGCGGCGTTGCCATGATTGTCCTTGTGCCAGAAGCCGTTGAACCACGACGAGTTCGCGGCGGTCATGCCCAGCGCGGAGAACACCGTGTCGTGGTAGCCGTCGAAGCGCGCGGCGAGCGTGTAGATGACGAGGTTCTGCCCGTCGAGCGTGGCGGTCGTCGAGGTCACGGAGTAGCCGACGAAGCCGGCGTGCGCGCCGGCGGAGGCGAGCAGCATGCCTGCCGCCGCGAAGCCGGACAGACCAACGGTGTGTGCACTGAACTTGAAGCCCTTCATGTCTCTCTCTCCTCGGTTGGGGCCCTGCAGACTCCGCGCCGGGCTCGAGACGAGCCGCGCGGCCTCAGGCGAGGCCATCCCTCTTCTTCTGATTCTTCTGACGCATTCGCACGTTCTGCTGCCTCCGGATCGCTGGCCCAGGATGAACCCGGACCCGCGCCTTCCGGCACAGGGAGAGAGCCACAACCCCTCGCTCCGCCGGAGAAGAGACTTGCTCCGGCCGAGTTCTGCGCGGCGAACGCGCGCTCGAGGCAACATGGAAGGCGGTGCCGTCCGCCTCGCCTTGCAAGTGTCTTTCAGGAATGACCTTGCGTCGGCCAGTCGCGGCGAGGTGATTTTCGGAATTCCGGCCGGAACTCCGGTGCGCCACGAGGGCTACCCCTCGGTGCCGAGCCGCCGGTGCTCCTCTTCCTCGACCTCGGCGCGGCGGACATCCTCGCGGGTCTCCTGGAGCCGCCTCATTCCCCGCAGCGCCGGGAAGGCGAGCGCCACGAAGCCGACGACGGCGATCGTGCCGATCCCGCCGCTGACCGCCGACACGACGGGCCCGAACAGCTTGGCGACGAGACCGGACTCGAAGGCGCCGATCTCGTTGGAGCACTCGATGAAGACGGAGTTGACCGCGGTCGCGCGTCCACGGAGCTCGTCGGGCGTCCGAGTCTGGACAAGCACATGTCGGATCACGACGGAGATGTTGTCGACGGCGCCGCTGACGGCGAGGGCGACGAGCGACAGCCAGAGCGAGGTGCTCAGGCCGAAGACGATCATGCAGACGCCGAACACTGCGACGCTCCAGAGAAGCGCGCGCCCGGCGTGGGCGAAGGTCGGGCGCGCCGCCAGCCAGACGGCCATCGCGAAGGCGCCGACGAAGGGAGCCGCCCGCAGCGCGCCGAGCCCGACCGGGCCGCAGTCGAGGATGTTCTTCGCGTAGACGGGCAGCAGCGCGGTCACGCCGCCGAAGAGCACGGCGAGCATGTCGAGCGTCAGCGCGCCGAGCACAGTCTTCTCGCGCCAGATGTGGCCCGCGCCCTCGAACATGTCCGCAAGGCGCGGCGGCGCGCCGGTCCGCTCGACCGGCCGCGGGCGGAGGAAGAGCGCGCACACGCCGGCGCCGGCGCACAGGACGGCGGTCGCCGTGTACACGATCCACGCGCCTCCCATCGCGGCGAGCAGCACGCCCGCCAGGAGCGGACCCGCGACGGCCGCGAACTGGAAGAACCCGGACTGCCACGCGATCGCGTTCTCGAACCGCTCGCGCGGCAAGAGCGATGGGAGCAGCGCACCTCGGGACGGCGCGTTGAAGCTGCGGATGCACCCGGAGACCACGAGAAGCGTCATGAACACCGCGATCGGCGCGTGCAGCGCGCTCGCCGCCGCGAGCGCGGCCGCCACCAGCGCGAATCCGACCTGCGTCACGGCGAGGATCTTCTTCCGGTCGCCGCGGTCGACGATCGTTCCCGCGGGGAGGGTGAGGGCCACCACAGGGAGAGCCCGCGCGAGCCCCATCAGGCCGAGATCGAGCGGATCGCCGGTCCGCTCGAAGATCTCCCAGCCGATCGCGGTCGACATCATCTGGAGCCCCATGCTCGAGGCGACGAACGCGAACGCGAAGAAGCGGTAGTTGGGCTCGCGCATCGCGCCGAACGGGTCGTGGCGCGCGCCGTCCGCGGGTTGTGGATGCGGCTTCGTCAAGCGCGCAGTCTACGCACTCCGCGCGAGCGCGAGGATGCGCGAGCGCGGCCGCTACCATGCCGGGCATGGACCGTTTCCGCCTGATTCTGTCCGCGGCCGTCGTCGCGGGATCGATGCTCGCCGGCTGCCAGGACCGCAAGGTCAAGGTCGAGATCTCTGCAGCCGGCGACACGACGGGGCGCGTCTTCATCACCAACCAGACCGACCGCGCGAGCCTCGAGCAGGCCGCGTCGCTCTACGGATCGAAGGGCGAGGACGACAGGGAGCTCGGGCGGCGCTTCGCCGGCACCTTCGGCGCGGGAAGCCTGCCGAGCGAGATCGGGAACCGCGGCGCGATCGGGCGCATCGACAGCGCGCTCGGCAGCGCGCGGGCCTACTACGAGCAGTTCGCCGACCGGAGGTCCGAGTGGGACGCGATGCGCGAGCGCGTCGAGAGCGGGCTCCTGTGGATGCGCCTGTTCGGCCGATTCATCGAGGTGCGGAAGCTCAAGGACGACGCAGCGCGCGGCGAGTTCCGCGCGTGGTGGACCGGCGAGGCGATCCCGCTCGTCTCGGACGCCTACCTGATGTACTCGGGGATGCAGGCCGTGGTCCAGTCGCAGCGAATCGGCGCGATGCCGCGGCGGCCGGAGGACTTCCGGAGCAGGACGCCGGACGAGTCGTTCCGCATCGCCGTGTTCGAGCCGATCGCGATCCTCTTCGCGGAGCGGGGCTGGCTCACGCCGACCGAGTTCGCGGCCGCGCAGATGGTCACGATCGACGGGAACTTCTCGCGGCGCGAGCGCGAGTGGGCTTCGGAGAAGGTCTTCACGCCGGCGATCGCCCGCATCGTCGCGCGGTTCGATCCGGCGCGGAAGGACATGAAGCTGCGCGACTTCGTGCCGCTCGGGCTCGAGTTCGTGCTCTGGCTCAAGCTCTCGCGCGAGTACCGCGACATCCTCCTCGATTCGCCGGCGATGCCGCCTGCGGCGAGGCAGCGGATCGAGGCGGGCGGCTGGGACTTCGAGCTTCCGCCGCCGTTCGGCTTCCGCGTGATGGAGAAGCCGAAGGTCACCGACGCGGAGGTCATCCTCGACACCGGCGCCCAGCCGTTCCTGACCAACGGCGTCTGGGACGCCCGGTCGGGCCGGGTCGAGTTCAAGGGCGGCTTCTACGAGGGGAAGTACCGCTACACGCCGTACCACTCGCCCTACTACGCGCTCTGGGCGCTCCCGTCGCAGCGGCAGGAGTCGTGCTTCGGCGCCGTGGTGCTCGAGGGCGAGCCGCTCGCGCACTACTGCATCTGGGAGGCGGCGCTCGACGAGACCCTCCGCAAGCGCTGGACCGACGGGCTCGAGTCGCTCGCCGCCTCGAAGGACGCCGGACCGTGCTTCGCGGTCATGCTCGAGCTCGCCGACGACCATCCGCTCCCGCTGCCGCTTGCGAAATGGCTCGCAGAGCGCGCCGGGCAGCCGCTCCCCGGGCAGTTCAGGCCGGAGCAGGGGCCGAACGAGGCGGACGCGGCAGGAGCGAAAAAGCAAGGCGCCGCGGAGGGCAGCAAGGTGTCCTCCGTGGCGCCTGTCAATCGCTAGGCCTGGATCAACCGGGCGGCGGCCGCCTGGCCCGCCGCGTCAGAAGCCGACGCTCGAACGCTCGCCCTGCTTGGCGACCTGCGCCTCGCCCTCCCAGACGGCGCGGCCCGTCGCGGTGTTGGTGAGCGTCATCTGCAGGATGTAGGTCACCTGACGCGTGTTGCCCGAGCGCGCACGGTCCTCGAGCAGCTTCGCCGTGAGCGTGACGTCCGGCACGGTCTTCATGTCGACCTGGTTGTCCTTGCCGGACTGGAAGTCCTTCACGAGCTTCGCCTCCTGCGCGATCTTGTCCTCGGCGCGGCCGCCCGGGCCGGCGGCGGTGATGACCTCGCACCGGCCGGAGTTGAGGAGCGCGATGCGGATCTTCTTGGTGATGCCGTCGGTGTCGAACTGCTGGGTGGTCGTGTTGATCACCGGGCTCAGCAGCACGCCGGCCGGCTGGTTCGGGAGCCGCTCGAGCACGCCCGAGGTCATCATGCTCTGGGTCACCTGCTCCGCGAGCATGCCCCAGTCCTGCACATTCATGCGGTCGGCGTTGACGATGAGGTCGTTGCCCTTCGGATCGACATAGGCGGCCTTCTGGCATCCGGCGGCGGCGAGGATCACGGAGGCGGCGAGCAGGGAGGTCGGAATGGTGTGGAGTCGCATGGGGGTGGGGTTCTCGCTTCAGTGCTGCTTGTCGAGGAAGGTGAGGCGCCACTTCGTCGCAGCCGGCGTCGGGCCGACCGAGGTGAGCGTGATCGTCTCCTTGGGCTTGATGGTAACGCTCGTGAGCGCGCCCGTCGGGCTCGCGACCGGCATGCCGCCGTCGTCCTGCCAGTCGAACCGGTAGCTGAACTGCTGCGTGGTGAGCTGGTCGCTGTAGACCTCGACCGCGACCTTGCGGAGGTTGCCGCTGACGGCGGCCTCGCGGACGCTCACGATGTTCGCCTTGTAGTTGAGCCAGCCGTTGGTCACGATCTGCTCGAACCCGACGCTGCCGTCCGCGCGCGTGTTGCCGGTCGGGCGGGTCGTGTTGGCGGTGTTGCAGGCGGCGAGCGCTGCGGAGGCGAGGAGGATGGACGGGATGCTGCGGATCATGGTGGTGCTGCCTCTGATGATGCTCGAGCTGGGAGGATTGACTCTGGTCCGACGGGGCCGCGGCAGGCTCAGCCGGCTTCCGGGAAGCGCGCCGACCGCACGGCTGGCGGGACGCCGATCCGCGGCGTCCGCAGATGGACGATCGTCGCGCCGTTCGATTCCACCGGGATCGGTCCGATCCGCTGGCCGTCGCCGAGCTCGATCTCGATGGAGCCGTCGGCCGGCGCCGCGATGCGGCCATAGTAGACGTGCTTCGGGAGGGTCAGCCAGGTGCGGAGGTCCGCGCTGTTCGTCGCCACCTGGTAGATCGCGCCGCCGATCGCGATCATCAGGGCCGCGTTCGAGTTCTGCTGGCTGGCCGCTTCCTGCGCGATGTAGGTCGCGATCGCCTTTGTCGCGCTCGACACCAGGGTCATGGTGATGATCGCGGGAAGCCTCCGGTTGAAGTCGTCGCCGATCACGCGGTCCATGTCGGTGAGCAGCACCGCGCTCTGGGGCTCCTGACCGGACCCGCGGATGCGGAACCCGGCCGGCGCGCCGTCCTTCTGCTTGAGGATCGGGAACGCCGCGCCGACATAGGGCACCTTCTGCATGAAGAGCGGGATGTCGAGGCGCAGCTCGTCGAGCCACGGGGCCATCCCCGACTCGAACACCACATGCACGGTCGGCGGGATGGCCTTGCCGCCCATGCCGTCCTCGGTCGCCTGCGCATCCGCGAGGATCGGCGCCCGGTCCGCCTCGGGGAGCATGCCCGCGACCCGGCGGAACGCGGCGGTCGCCTGCTCGAGGTCGCTCGCGCCGGCCATGAGCCTGTGGTGGAGCGCGCGGAGGAAGGTCGAGTAGGGGATCTCGAACTCGCCGTACCCCGTCAGCTCGCGCAGCGGGCCGTAGGCGGACTCGGAGCTCTGCTTGAACCGCGGGTCCTCGGCCGCGCGCTTCGCGTCGTAGCCGTTCGACTGCGCGGCCTCGTCCGACTTCCGCTCGAGTTCCGCGATCTCGGAGGCATGCTTCTGGTACGCGTCCTGCTGCCACTCGTAGGCCCGGCGGAAGGGAACGCCCGCGTTGCCGAGGTCGTTGGCGAGGATCCGGTTCAGGCCCTTGTAGGTCGAGCACATGATCCGGTCGTGCGGGCGGCCGAAGTAGGTGATGACCGTCTGGTTGGAGAGGATGGCGGCCGCCTGCTCGCTCACCCGGATCTCGGGGGCGTCGTCGAGGTACCGCCACATCCGCTCATCCGCCTCGTCGAGCGAGGCGGACGCCTTCGCGAGGTCGCCCGACGCCATGTAGACGGCTCCGGCCTCGAGCTCGTACAGGGTCCGGTCCTTCTCGCTGTCGCGGCGGTCGGCCAGCAGCGGCGCGAGGGACTCTCCGGCGGCCGCGAAGTTGCCGGCCTCGTACGCGGCGACGATGGGCTTCATCCTGTTCTGGTGCGAGCACGCGGTGGCCGCGAGCAGGATGGTGCCGCAGAGCGCGAGCGCGCGGAGACTCTTCAGACGCATGGCCGATCCTCTCGTTCGATGCGGGTGACCCGTTCACTGTTCCTGAAGGATGACGCCTCGCCAGAGGCTCCGCTCGTGGAACACGGGCGCCTCCTTGGTGTCGACCTTGATGTCGCTCTTGTGGTCGCTCTTGTGATCGCTCTTGTGATCGCTCTTGTGATCGATCGAGTACCTCGAGTTCCGGAAGAACTCCGCGTAGCCCTCGAGCACCTTCACCTGCGCCTCGGTCAGCTGCTGGTCCTTCTTCAGGCCCTGCAGGAACGCCGACATGCCCTTGACGCGCTCGAGCCCGGCCGCGGTGAGCCGCATCGGCACGGTGATCGGCGCGGAGTCGGCGCGGATGTTCACCATGCTCTCGAACGGCTCGAAGTCCGGGCGGCTGACCCTGAGCCTGTGGAGGCCGGACGACGCCTTGAGCGACACCGGCGTCGTGCCGCGGAGCACGCCGTCGATCTCGACCGTGAAGCCGGACGCGGTGACCGCGAACGGGCTGGTGGCGACGACCCAGTTGCCGGCGGCGTCCTTCACGATGTCGGGAATGGCGAGCTCGGAGGCCTCCGCGCGGATGTCGAGCGAGGCCTCGACGAGCGCGCCCGGCGCGCGGAGCCCCTTCGCCTCGCAGCGCTTGCGCATGGCGGAGGCCATCTTTGCGGCGCTCTCGCGGAGCAGTCCCGGCAGGACATCGCGCTCGACCTTGAGCCCGCCGCCCTGGACGGCCGAATCCGTCGCCATCGCGCTGCCGGTCGAGATCGTGCTCCCGTCGGACCGGTCGAGGATGCGGTAGGTGGCGTCGAGCGTCCAGACGGTCGTCTCGGTGTCGATGCCGCGCGCGGGATCGCGGAGGGTCCGCGCATCCCTCGAGAGCGCGGTGATCGAGGCGATCAGCAGGTAGTCCGCGCTCATCATCTCCGCGATCGCCTTCGCGGAGGCGGAGTTCGAGAGCATCTTGTCAAGGTCCTTCTCCGGGTCGAGCGGGGCGCCCGCGTTCGGGCCGGACTTCGCGAACTTCGCGACGGCGCTGACCACATCCTCGCGCGACACGATGTCGAAGCAGGTGTCGTCGAGGCCGGCGACGAGGAAGTCCTCGAGCACCTCGACGCGCGAGTCGTCGATCTTCGGGTCGCGGTTGCGGACGAAGATCGCCGCTGTGCGGCGTCGCTCGCCCGATGGCTCGGGCCGCGCGGCGTCCTGGCGGGGCGCGGCGGTGGACGCCACCATCTTGGCCGGACGGTCGAGCGGGCTGTCCGGAGCGCATGAGGTGCGGTCGGTGCGCCGCACGATGCAGTCGCGCGCGATGCCGCGGTTCTCGCCGCAGGCCTCCGCGCGCGAGAGCTTCGAGTCGACCTGCACGATCCGGACGAATCCGACAGGAATCTCCTCGGCGCCAAGCACCTCGCCGGTGTCCGGATCGGTGATCTTCTCGCCGGTCGCGGAGACCTCCCACACCTGGCCGACGGCGATGCCGGTCCCTTGGCCGCGGTTGATGGCGAAGCGCGCGCCCGTCACGGCGACGATCTTCGCGGGGAAGATGACATCGGTGAGCCGGCTCGCCACATCGGCGGCGAGCCGGTCCGCGATCTGGTTGATCACGGCCTCGGTCAGGTCGCCGCCCTTCTCGAGCTCCACGCCCGCCGGGGTGGACTTCACATCGGTGTCGCTGAGGGTGATGTTGACCGACTCGAGCACGGTGCCCCGCGCGACATCGACGATGTCGCCGACGAGCGAGACCCGGATCTCGCGGCGGCGCATCGTGTTGCCGAGCGCCTCCATGGTCTTCACGACATCCTGGAAGTCGGTGAGCTTGACGAGCAGGAGATAGGGGGTTCCCTTGAGGACGCCCTGCAGCCGGCCCGCCTCGGGAAGCTGGTAGAGGCCGGAGCCCTGCGCCTGCTGCTCGCGGAGGATCTTGTCGAGGTCCGAGTGGACATGGAGCTCGAACTTGCGCGTGTTGGCCAGGGCCGACCCGATCTTCGAGTCGAAGCCCTCGAGGATCTGGGCGAGCTCCGCGGCCTGCCCGCCTTCGGCGGACTTCGCGCGCATCGCCGGGATCGCGACGATCGCGGGCACCGCGACACCGATCTTCGCGGGCGCGGCCGGACTCGCGGGCGCGGCGTCCTGCGCGACGGCTGCAGCGGGGCCGATCGCAAGCAGTGCGGCGAGGCAGGCGATGATGCGGATGCTGAAGGCGGCGAGTCGGGGCGAGCGCCGGTGCGGGCTTGGCATGTCTGGAGCTCCTGGAGCGGGCAGTCTGGAGCGGGCAATCTACCCGCGCGCCGGTGAAGGAAGTGCGGTCCTCCAAGCGCGTTTCCCCGGCCGCGGCAACGCCGGAACGGAGGAATTTGCCCGACTTCCGCCACCGCACCACCCGGCACGATCGGTCATAATCCCTCCCCTCATGCACGCCGTCCGCATCCTCCTCGACTCCGTCATCGACTACGCCGGGCTCTTCCCGCCGGCGAAGCTCGACATGCAGCCCACCGTCGCGAACTACGACCGCTACCGGCGCGGGGCGGACCGCTGGATGCTCGGTCGCCTCATCGTGCCCGTGACGCGGTTCCCCGAGTTCGTCGACAGGGCCGACCCGTGCCTCCCGAAGACCGCCGATGCGGAGGGCGAGGAGCCATGGGCGCTCTCGGTGCTGGTCGCGGCCGCATCCGACCGGCAGATCGTCGCCGACCTCGAGCGGATCGAGCGCTTCAACGCCCGGATGGAGGACCGCGAGTTCAGCCGCGCGCACGGACGCGCGGTGATCGACACGATCGAGACGAAGGCCTCGACCGCCCACGAGATCGACCGCGCGCTCGAGTATGTGCCCGACGAGATCTTCGCCTACTTCGAGGTGCCTGCCGACGCCGACCCGCGCGGCCTCGTCGCGACGATGGCGTCGCTCGACGCAGGCGCCAAGATCCGCACCGGCGGGCTGACTCCGGACGCGCATCCGACGCCCGAGCAGGTCGCGCGCTTCCTCAAGGTCTGCCGCGCGGCCGAGGTGCCGTTCAAGGCGACCGCGGGCCTGCACCATCCCTGCCGGCACATGGCGGCCGATGTCGGCTGCATGCAGTTCGGCTTCCTCAATGTCTTCGTGGCGGCCTGCCTGCTGTGGCAGGACGATGCGATGTCCGAGCGCGAGATCGAGGAGGTGCTCGTCGAGGAGCGCGCCGCGAGCTTCGAGTTCGGGCCCACCGGGCTCGCGTGGCGGCGGAGGTTCCTGAAGTTCGACGACATCGCGGCGGCGCGCGAGCGGTTCGCCCACAGCTTCGGCTCGTGCTCCTTCGACGAGCCGATCGCCGACATGCGCGCGCTCGGCCTGCTGCCGGAGTCGGAGGCGCTCGGCGCCGAGGAGGTCGCGTCGTGAGCGCGAACTCCCTCCTCGATCCGAACGATCCCGCGCTGCGGTCGTGGGTCCCCGGCGCGAACGACCCGGACGGCGACTTCCCGATCCAGAACCTGCCCTACGGAACCGTCGACGGCGCGGTCGCGGTTCGGATCGGCGACAAGGCGCTCGTCTTGCGCGACGCGCTCGAGGCCGGGTTCTTCGTGAAGAAGCTCGCGTCGGACGAGGGCTTCCAGCTCGCCACCGACATGGCGTGGCTCAACGGGATCGCGGAGCTCGAGCCCGCGCAGCAGGCGATGCTGCGCCAGAACCTCGCGTTCCTCCTCGCGGAGGGATCGCCGCACCGGGCGCGGCTCGAGCGGATGCTCGTCGACGCGACCGGCGCGCCCGAGGACGCGCCCTTCGTCGTCGGCGACTACACCGACTTCTACGCCTCGCTCCACCACGCGACGAATGTCGGCTCGATGTTCCGCCCGACGAATCCGCTGCTCCCGAACTGGAAGCATGTGCCGATCGGCTACCACGGCCGGGCGAGCTCGATCGTGCCGTCGGGTACCGCCATCGTGCGCCCCTCCGGCCAGACGGTGTCGAGCGACGACGGCCCGCCGTCGTTCGGGCCGTCGAAGCTGATGGACTACGAGCTCGAGGTCGGCTTCTATGTCGGCGTCGGCAACGAGCTCGGCTCGACGATTCCGGTCGCCGACGCGTGGAGCCGCATCTTCGGCTTCTCGCTCGTGAACGACTGGTCCGCGCGCGACATCCAGAAGTGGGAGTACCAGCCGCTCGGGCCGTTCCTCGCGAAGAACTTCGCGACGACCGTCTCGCCGTGGGTCGTGCTGCGCGAGGCGCTCGAGCCGTTCCGCGTGCCAGGCCCGCCGCGCGGCGCGGAGGACCCGAGGCCGCTCGCGTACCTCGACGATCCGAACGGCAGCAACCTCGACATCACGCTCGAGGTGTCGATCGCGAGCCTGCGGATGCGCGACCAGGGGATCGCCCCGACGCTCGTGTCGCGCGGCTCGTTCCGCGACATGTTCTGGACGCCGGCGCAGATGCTCGCGCACCACGCGTCGAACGGCTGCAACATGCAGATCGGCGACCTCCTCGCGTCGGGCACGGTGTCGGGGCCCACGAAGGACTCGCGCGGATGCCTCCTCGAGCGCACCTGGCGCGGCGCGGAGCCGATCACGCTCGCCGACGGCACCGAGCGGAAGTTCCTGCAGGATGGCGACGAGGTCATCATGCGCGGCTACTGCGTGAAGCCAGGTCGGCCGCGCATCGGGTTCGGCGAGTGCCGCGGAATCGTGCTGCCGGCGCGGGCGTGAGCGGGGCGGCTACTTCGCGCGCGCGTCGAGCTTCGCCCAGCCGGCGTCGAGCGGCTGGCCGAGTGCCGGCTTCAGCCGCGCGATCGAGCCGGCGGGCAGCTCGACCGCGTACTTGGCGCGGCGGTTCGAGCCGTAGCGCTTGAGCCGCGCCTCGTACTTATCGAGCGACTCGCCCTTCGCGCGCAGCGGCTCCTTCCGCGCCTCGTGGAGCGCGCAGATCTTCCCGTCGGCGTCCACGAACACGATGTCGAGGTCGATGAGGCAGTCCTTCATCCAGAAGGAGAGAAGCTGCGGCTTCGGGTGGACGAAGATCATCGCGGTCGAGGGGGGGAACTCGGTGCGGGCGCCCATGCCGGTGCGGCGCGACGAGTCGTCGAGACAGAGCTCGCAGTCCCACTCCTCGCCGAGGAACCGGAGCTTCTCGCGGGGGAGGCCGGTCTGCGCCGTGCAGTGGAGGATGGTGTCCTGCTTCGGCGGAGCGGGCGGCGGATCCCCTGCCGCGCAGAGCAGGGCGGCGGTGGAGGCGAGGAGGAGCGCCGCGGTGCGCATGGGTCAGTTCCAGGTGTTCGCGACGGCTCCGCGGGCGGCGGCGGCCTTCGTGGATTTCTTCGTGGATTTCTTCGGGGATTTCTTCGAGGACTTCGCCGCAGTCTTCGCGGACGCCTGGCCGTTGGCCGCAGCGTCGCTCGTCTCCCATCCATGCTCCCACGAGCGCGGATAGTTGAGGTCGTCGAGCTCGAGCGCGGCCTTCGTCGGGTAGAGCGGTGCGAAGGTGTCGCACATCACCGCGAGCTCGTTCGTGTGCGTCGCGCCGATCGTCGCCTCGGGCGTGCCCGGGTGCGGGCCGTGCGGGATGCCCTGCGGATGCAGCGAGAGCGAGCCGACCTCGATGCCCTTGCGCGCCTTGTAGTTGCCCTCGACGTAGTACAGCACCTCGTCGGAGTCGAGGTTCGAGTGGTTGTACGGCACCACGATCGCCTGCGGGTGGAAGTCGAGCGGCCGCGGGCAGAACGAGCAGATCACGAAGTTGTGCGCCTCGAAGGTCTGGTGCGTCGGCGGCGGCATGTGGTGCTTGCCGACGATCGGGCTGAAG
>Ga0209770_10000290_pt1 | contig 28725 bp, 59 predicted proteins | sample LauGreSu1BDMLBDD_2_FD_187572 | JGI IMG/M metagenome (GOLD analysis project Ga0209770, IMG submission 187572) | Freshwater lake microbial communities from Lake Michigan, USA - Su13.BD.MLB.DD (SPAdes) (version 2) | ecosystem: Environmental > Aquatic > Freshwater > Lake | place: Lake Michigan, USA...
ACCGAACTTGAACAATTTAACTTGCCCTTCGTTCTCGGGATGCTTTGGATCACTTACGATGTACACGTTAGCAATATAATTGAGTTTACGCTTTTGTTTGCGTACAATCTCTTTGTTGGCTTCTACGCCAGAATTCCACAAACGATTGTTGTGTTCACACACGGGACATTGCTGATTTTTGGTTGTCAAGCAGTTGTCAATAAGCCAACCACCAGGACCTTGAAAGCCATGTGAAAAGATTTTGACCCATGGAAGGCCATCATCACCGTCTTGTGGAGATGCAGGAAGAAATCGGATGGTTGCCATGCCGTTACCTGCTTTGTCAACCTCTGGTCGCCAGAAGTTTTCTTTGTCAGATGCACCTTCAGTTGATGCATTGAGTTGTTCAATCGCCTTGGTTAGCTTGTCCAAATTACCAGACGATTTTTTAAGTTTAGAGAAATCTACCATAATTTACCTTTCGTATTAACGGAGTATAGTGTATAAACGGATTATCCACATGATGCATTATATAACATTATTTAGGCGTTGTCAAAAGTAAAGTTTCAACATTGCCAAGGTGTTAGGCACATCCCTATGCCAGATTGCATGACCACCTGCTATACGCCAATCAGTAATGACAGTTTCCGTGTCATCAATGATGAGAGTGTCCTCTCTGGCATATTCTTTCTTTAGTTGTTTACCCGGTACAAAATTACGTTTGAATGTAATTCCGTGGGAGTTCAACCAAATCTCTTTTTGCTTTGAAATGTTTTCGTGACTGTCTTGTCGAGCAGTCGATGAAAGTATCTCTGTCGGCACTGGTGCATTTCGTAAAAACTCCAGTAATTCACTAGCGTGTGGCATCATTTCAAGTGTTTCAAAGTTTTGCCCATGAATGAATTGATTGAACAGATTAAATTGTTTTTTGTCCCGAATTTGGTCTGGACTCTCATTGAATAGTTTTTTGTAACGGGCAACAAAGTCGCATATTACACCATCCATGTCCAGGTAGATGCAAGAAATTTTTAGTTTACTCATATTATTTCCAGTGAAATGGGCACTTGGCCTGTTTTTTCTCGGCTGTAGTTTTCTTAGCTCTCATCATTTTAGTTAGACCATTATGAAAGAAATATTTAAATGGTTTGATTTTGACTTTCTTAACATCATCAACCACTTCATACCTCAATTCAACATCCTCATCAGTTAGTGGTATAAATTTTGCAAGTGGACTACCAGCCTTAATCATTATTTCTTTGTTACCTTGGTTCTTATTGACCATCAAAAAAACATTTGTGGTTGTCTGATTATAGAAGTCTGTGATACCAGGTGTAATTGAATAACAATCTGAATTGACAGCAAAAACATTTTGTGTCATAAGAAATTTAATGTCTCTGTTGCAAGTAAATTCCCATGGAGATTCCATTTTAAATATGTGGTATAAATCCAATGCTCCCGCAGATTGTTCATCTTCATGGTAAGCAATTCGGTTATCAGCCGAAGCAATGGCTCGAGCATTACCATTATGCATTACAATTGAATATTCTGCCCACATGGGTACAATAAAACCATAATTATTAAAATTATTGATGCCATAACAAGAACGTATTGTTGATTGCTTTTCTGGAGCATTGTCAACAAACGGACTATTTCTTTTGTCTAGTTTTTGAAACTTTGATTCTAATGTTTTGTAATAAGGAGGATAATTTTTATTGGCTTCAACAACTGGAAACATCTCCAACAATGTTGGATCATCCGTGTATGCTGTCAATACTATTTTTTCTTTTTTAAACAGAAACATGTTCTTTCAAACTTTCTTTCAAAATCAATTTCAATTTATCCTTATCAAATTCAATGAACGGTGTGTACTTTTCAATTCTTCTTTTCCATGATGGCCAAACAACATCATCTGTTATTTTTTTAGACCACATAGGCAAGAAATTCATAATGTTATTAAGTATACACACCGTTTCAAAATTTATGGTACCGTAAGTCAACTCTTTTAAGAGTAACGGATACTGACCATCTTCTACCACCAACATTTCATTTGGTGATTGTGTTGCGTTGAGAAGACCTATTATATCTTGTTCGAATCTATAAGTCAAGCTCTGATTTCTTTTTTGCCATTGTTTATATGTTTCTTCACCTTCCAGATTGGCAATCTCACCAATCCAGTTGGATTCGGTAACGAGGAAGTTAGCCACATAAAAGTTCTTTAAGTCTTCCAGTTTGTATTTACGGGATAACTTATAGAATGTATACTTATCTTTCCTGATGGCAAAGTTATCTCTGGTAACGTTGGTCTTACCGTGATACTTAAAATAATCGTAGCTATCAGTAATAAAATGAAGTTTGATGGCATTATATAAAGCAAAGGCGGAAAATCCAGAACCTTCTTCAAGCGAAAAAATCATATCGGCAATTTAGAACTTTTCTTCAATAGGTTTAACTCTTGTGCTTCTTCACGAATTTTCGCCTTCAAGGCATTGGAGACCAATAGTGATGCAACATCAACCTCCATGCCAGTTTGTTCACAATGGTGAATGATTGCGTCCATGTGTGTACCACCTAAGGTGTATGACAATCTGGAAATCATTTCACTAAAATCATTAATTTCTGTTTTCGTAGGCACAATTATCCTCTAGTATAAAAAATGTGGTTGCCAATCTTCTTCACAACTCTGATATTGGTCCAACCGGGGTTAACATAGACTGCATGGTAGAACATTGCCTTGGTCTTGGCAAGCTCTCTGTGTAATACTGATTCTGTTAATGCCCTTTTAGCAATGTACAAGCATTCTTCCCATGCATATGAATCCTTAATTGGATTAACATTCTCGCAAGTCCATGTGAATTGGCAGGTTGAACCAGTTTTCTGGTAAACAACACCGCAAAAGTCAGCTGGGTATCTCTTGCTGTTTGCACGATTAATGGTGACCTGAGCAACGGCCAGTTTTCCTTCGTGTGATTCTCTCGCTGCTTCATAGTAAATGTTTTTAGCCATACAAATAATTTGCTTGTTAATGTCTGATCCAACTTGTTCCTTGAGTGTTGGTTCATACTGTTTGGCTGATATCGGTATACATAACGAGGTAAATACAATCAATAAAGTTTTTGACAACTTCATTTGTTCTCCTTGTGTGTGTTTGGGGTTAGACCCCAACCCTCAAGACGATTTCTTGGTAACTTTTGGAAGTTCCATAGGAATGTTAGACACGAAACCATTCAAGGTTTGAGCCTTGCTGATAATTTCTGTTTCTGAGGGAGTTTGTGGTAAAGCCGGATGTAAAGGTGGTGTTTCACCTTTGGCTTTTGCGCTTTCACATTGTACGTGCCATTCAGATTGAATGCGGTCACGTTGAGCATTATATTCATCATACAACATATCTCTTGCCATTTTTAAAAGCTCAAGACGAATTTCAAAGGGTGTCATTGACATGGTTTTCTCCTGTGTGTAAAGTGTATGGGGTTTTTATTGGGAACCCATAACCCATTATCTATTTAGAAGCCTACGGATACTGTAAGTCCTACTGCACGATCCTGAATGTCTTGGTAGCTTTGGCTAACACCCAAACCAACAGATACTTTGCTGATGACTGGCATGTCGTAGCTAGCAAATACTACGGATTGTTTTGGATTTGCGCTATCCCAATTTACACGGGTCTTAGCACCAGCCATGGCATAACCAGGACCAACCTTAACACCAGCGTTTGCGCCAACTAGACCATACTCATATGGCTTTGCACCAGCACCACCATTATCGAAACCAACACCAACGAATGGGTTGATACCGAAAACTGTCTTACCTGCGGTAAGTTCCAAACTATTGAACATAGATTGGTTGTCATTGGTACGTGCATTACGATTTTGTAATCCAAGATTGAAACCACCCAATGAGGTACCAGCACGAACATATTGTGCGATACTTTGTTGGTTGGTTACACGGTCAGTAACTTGGTCTACACCATACGAAACAAAACCACCGGCCTGTGCGGCTGCGGCGACTGCAATTAAACTTGCGATTGCGATTTTCTTCATTAAAACTCCTTAGTTAAAAAAATGGTTGGTTATTCTGTTACGAGGAAACCAACCGAAACCCTAGTCAGCGTTTAGGCTGCCAATGCGAACTGTGAGTCGTTTGCGTTTACTTTGATTTAGTTTTAACATCTTCTCTGATGAGCTGTCCACTTCTGTACTTGTTGCCCTGTCGAAACTATGCAGCCCCATCAAAAGTATACTGGTTTAGATTATGTGGATGTCCGTGATACCTTAGTCATCTTCATTATCGCACGGCGCAGACCTTTATACTTTTGGTGGAGCTGGGGGGATTTGCACCCCCGTCCAGAACACTTTTCTAGTTGCTTCATACAACCATAACTTAAATTATAACACAATAAAATTAGTTTGTCAATTTCTTTTCAGTAACTTCACCAATTAGTTGGTTAGTATTTGATGATGTTACTATTTTTTCAAATCCAATTTTAAGTGGATCATTACTACCAACAAGCATATATGCCTGATCTGGAATTAACCCGATTTGTTGCAATGCTTTCCATGTGTGTGGATTTGACATTGCATTACGAAGTTTTGTTGGTGATGGTAGTCCCGTTGAAATAACTTCCGCATAAATTTCTTTACCAATCATTGCAGTAAATTCATTAGCCGCATTTGCTTCAAACATTTCTTCATCCGTGTATGGTGTTCCGTCAAGATGTTTTATTCTAGTGGGTTCGGCAATCTCATAACATTCAGCCAATAGATTTTCTAAAATCTTAATTTCTTGTCTGTTCAATTCAAATGCTTCAATTTGAATTTGTAAACCGGTCTCAAATTCTAAAATATCTGCTTCCATATTAAGTATAACGTGTGGTAATGCATTACTATCTTTTAAACTTTGTAACTCCATTAGTTTTGAATTATGTCTCATCTCTGATATTTTTTCACCATGACTTGTACGAATTCTACCTTCATAAAAACCTTTTAATGTTTTTATCTTTTCCCAAACCGTTTCACCTATAACTTGATAACGATAGTTAAATTCTGTATTCAATTTTGTCGGCATAATTTTTCCTTTATATATTTAATTCACACAATTTAAATTAACCAAAACAAGCTCCTGATGTGCCGTATCTTCCAACGCCAGGAGCAATTAGTTCACTAGCAACGACACCTGTATTTGATACTAAGTTTGTTACTGTTGCAAATGCAAAATCGTTGCCATATCCAAAAATTCCTTTGTCACCGCCATAACCAGTGCCTGCTAAATATTCCCTACCACGACCAGCAATACTATTATCAGTGCCAACAACACCAGTATTTGTAACTAAATTACTTAACTGCATTTCTACGTAATTTTGATTTTGTGCGCCATAGGCAAACAATGCTTTATCTAGACCATAACCAACAGCCGCCAAACCTCTTCTTCTGGTACCAACTCCTGCTACGTCTGCGGCCAGGACACCCACATTTGATACTAAGTTTTTCATTGAAACTCCACTGTTGTAATTTGTGCCATCATTTCCATAAGCAAATATTGCTTTGTCACCACCATAACCTGCGGCCGCCAGACCGGTTCTTTTGGTACCAACACCAGTTACATCAGTGGCAACAACACCTGTATTTGATACTAAGTTTGTCATGTGTTGAAAAGGTCCTTGATCCCCAAATCCAAAAATTGCTTTGTCACCACCATAACCTGCGGCCGCCAAATTCGCACGACCAGACCTGCCACCGCCGAGGTCGGAGGTACTTGCAAGTACACCCGTATTCGACACCCTGTTTACGTAATTCACTGCACCATAAAATCGATCAAATCCAAATCCAAAAATTGCTTTGTCACCACCATAACCTGCGGCTGCCCGATATGCCATTTCTTTTCCAATAAGTGGCTGATTTGGCAAAGCAATGCCGGTGTTGGGAGTATCTGTTCCAACAACACCAGTATTTGTTATTATATTGGTAATATTATTTTCTTTTCCTGTATTTTGAGTTACGCCAAATCCAAAAATAGCCTTTTGTTGTGGCTTAGGATTTGAACTTTTACCATAAAAATTACTCATTGAAATTTGTCCGGATACAATTGCTGCAAGATTTCTAACATCCGCATCATTTAAACTGATAGATGCCGTTGCACTTTTATTCAGTTCCGTATTCACTTGACCTAACGATATTGATCCACTTGATTGTAATGCCATTTACTTTCCTTGTTATTATTCTATATTTATTTCATCAGCTGTTTTTATGGTAAAAATCAATAGCTTTTACAAGTCCTTCAATGTGATCCTGTGTTTTTTCTTTGAAAATCATTGGTTGTTCATTGTCCACGGCCATGATAATTACCAAATCATCAATAGGTGTACCAACCAATTCTTCATACATCAATGCGTATGCAGTACATTGCCAAAAATAATCTAAAATATCTTCACGCTTTTTGATCTTTTTTGAAGTCTTGAAATCAATGACTGTTAACCTACCTTCATATTCACCAATACAGTCCACACGACCAGCCAAACCAAGTTGTGATGACCATAGACCAACCTCTTGATAGTGTATGTTATTTATCTTGTTTAGGTATGGTTTGATTGATATGAACATTTCCTTCGCATCCGGCATCACAACACCTGGTGGCTTTGGCTCATTATTCAAATAATGTTCACACAAAGTATGCATATTTGTACCACGGGATGTAGCGTGTTTGGATATCTTGTTAGCAACTTCTTCACCAACTCTGCGGCGCCACTCCATGATGGCCTGTTTCTTTTGAGCACCCACCACCGTGGTCACCGATGGTAATTTCTTACCTTCTGGTGTGACATAATATCTTTTCCCGTCAGAAAAAGTTTGAGATTCAATTTTTGGAATCTCTTTTGGTGGGCAATAATTAAACATATCAATAACCTAGTTGTTCACATGCTACAATCCATTGTTTCACTAAGCTACTACGGACAATATCATCTGGTGTAAAATAAATCTCCTGGAAAGATGGCATCTTCCGAGCCACTTCTAAGAAACTATGAAAAGCTGTTTGGTCTTTATTACTCTTAATTAGGTCAGTTTGTTTGAAGTCACCTGAAAATATAATCTTAGACCTGTGGCCAACCCTAGTAATAATTGTGTTAACTTCCGACCAATTCAAATTTTGATTTTCATCAACTAGAATAATAGCATCATCAATAGAAATACCACGAATGGCAGTAGTAGATATGAATCGAACATGCCCCTGTTCTTTTAATCTATCCCACGCATCGTTTCTACCAAACAATGTGGCAGAAATTTCTTTGTATGGCAATTCATAGATTTCTTGTTTTTCGTTCAAGTCACCTGGTAAAAAACCAACATCACGCAATTGAACAAGTGATCGTACAACCACCACTTGTTTAAAAGAATTGGATTTATCCAATACTTCTTCTAGTGCTTTATATAGTGCCAAAAAAGTTTTGCCTACCCCAGGACTACCAAATAGTCCCATGAAGTAGGCACCGCCTTTATACATTTCAAAGAATAATCTTTGATTCTCTGTTAATGGTTCAAATGTCTTTAAATGATCCGGTTTAATTTTCAGTGAATTTGTTGATACTGGTTGATGCCTAGTTTTATTTTCATCATCCTGCAATTGCTCCGCTGCGTATCTGGCTGTCGTTTTTTTTGTAACCATCATTTCTCCCTTGGACTAGTGCTGAAACTTTTTTGGAGTTATCGGATTCTTTTTTCTTCCGATTTTTATTCAAATTTTTTGACTGAGTATTTTCCTCAGTTTTCTTTTTAGGTAGAAATAGGGCGGGGATTTGAGGCATTACCATTCTCTTTGCATCTTGGTTTTATGGCCACCCATCGTATTTCCTGGAATGGTTTCTTTCATACGATTGATGACATACTTCTCAAATGCGGAGTCGGCCTTACCAACTCCTGGTGTGTCCATACGCATACCATCCCCAAAGCCAGGCAGGCCTTCGGGACCAAAGTATCGTTCTAGGTGGGTGTTGTTTAGTTTAAACTCATCATACTCTGCAAGGCGCATCGTATGTTCTTCAATTTCATTTGTGTTTTTATTCAGAAATGTGTAAATCATGTAGTTTGGAACCAGTTTGGAACAGGTCGTGAGTTAATCTTACCTCGCCATGAGGCTAGGTGCTGTTTATTATTTATATAGTAATTCTTGTAGGACGCAATAGAATCACCTGCCACTTTTACATCATCTGGCATAGCTGGTGTGGGTTGTGTAAATGTAACTGTAACTGGTGCTATGTTCATTGGTGGATACATCAATTCTTCTTCAAGACCAGATAATTGAACTTTGTGAACTTTACCATAACGATACGTGTACTCATGGCACAATTCTGTCAACAGTTTAGACAACCAAACATAATTTGCGTAAGACTGCCTACACCAAATTGCTGAAGGATGATTGATATGTGTAGCAACATAGAGCTTAGACTCACGGTTGTCAGGAAGAACATATCTAGTTTGTTTTCGACCAGTTTCAGAGAGGCCAACAGACAAAGTGCCATCAAGAACACGATGAGCAGTAGAAAGTAATTGAGCATATTCAAGGATCATTTTAATGCAATGTTTATCATTGTGCATTTCTGCACAAACTTTTGGATCATTGTCGAGATAAAAGATATTCATAGTGGTTCTATCAGTCCGCCGTGTTTGTCAAATCTAATCCGAGGCACATCAGTCCAACCTTGTTTTACTGTGCCGTAGCCGTTTTCATCATGTTCCCAAATATGTGTTTGGAGTTTCACCGTTGCAACTTGGCCATCATCACCAAGAATTTCAACAACTCGAAAATCATATGACAATGGTTTTACAAAATCAATAGCAATCGGGGTTGGTGTCGGTGGGTAAATTTTTTTACTAGTTAAATTAATCACATTAACATCCTAATTAAGCCAATGGTATCAATAGATGTGAGCAAGATGTAGTTAGCCAACATGCCAAAAGATTTCCTAGTCCAAGAAGCCCAAGCATAGAGGGCACAGCCAGTAATCCAAACAGGATAGAGAGACAATAAAGGCGGGTTTGGGACTGTGAGAGCCATAGTAATCGAGCAACCAATGCTGATAGCCCAAGCAAGCAACTCAATAGCAAACCGAATTCTATTAGACTTAAAATCATCTCTAATCCATTCAAAGGTTGGTCTAAACAACTCTAACATTAACAACGACCATCATCATCATTTGAATCATCTTGAAATGTTTTTCGAACCAACTCTATTGTGTTAGCATCAGTATCATTAACAATTTCAAGTTGGCCATCAAAATGAAAACCAAGGCCTCGCAAGAAATCTTGAAATTCAGAGAGCACTACTTCAAGGTCCTCGGCTTCAAACTCCATAGTCAGTTTTGTTCCACGGTGTTTACTGTTGATAAGACTGTATAGAGGTGCTTCATGCTCTGCCGTGAATACAAACTTCATAGTTTTGGAATTTCCAATTCAAGTGTTTTATCTTTTTTGCTTGCTTTGGTTGGGAATCGTCTTTCAATATCTTCAGCAGATACTGTCTGCATAGCAAACTGTTTGAATTCACTATAATCATTAGTTACTCTCATAGAATTCTTAGAATTCATTCCCGCACTATCTAATGTAAATAAAGCACAACCACCTGCAGCCAATGGTGCAATTTCAATGATGTGTTCTAAGTTAACAATAACTGGACAACCTTTTTCAACAGAATTAACTTCAACAAATAAACTCATACTAACTCCTTATTTTTTATCACAATCAACGACACGAATCAAATACACAGTAACATCGGTATCTGGCCTCACAAAAAAACATTCACCTTTGATTGACCAGACAAGATGGTTTTGAATGCCATCTTTAAACTCTTTCAATGGTTCAGGTGGTTTACTTTTCGATGTTGCACCCATATATATGAAACAAATCAGAGCAGCAATAACCAATGAAGTGAAAGCCCATTCTTTAATAAATTCCCAAATTTTACGCATAAATTTTCCAAATAGCTACACAAGCAATAGAACCAAAAAATAAAGTGAATAACGTATAAAAAGCCAGTAATTCACACCTCTCTTTATAGTATTCAATTTCCCGTTTCACCATATCACGTTGAGCAACCAATGTAACTGGTACATCATTGTCGTGATGCCTTGAACCACCCATCATTAGAATGGTCTTTTCAATTTCTTCTAAACGGCGAATTGCCGAAACATAATGTATAACTGATAACATATTACCAATGCCTTATAACGCTTGCCACAATGAAAATGTTTGTGGTGATGTATGATAACACAATTAGAGTTCTAAGGCAAGCGATAATGTTTGCCTCACGGTCGGTGGATCCTGCCTTCTCACCCAAGGCTTTTGCCCACAGTCTCCACATCACTCAATGAAACCTTCTTCCGTCTGTGGAGGTGTTCTAGGTTCTGCATCCGACCAACGGTATTCATAGATGGGTTTATCCCGTGGTGTATACGGAAAGGTTACCGGTAATTGACATCCAGCACTGGTATAATATGATTTATATGTATGGCCTTTTTCGTCACGGTACCATTCCCAATAGACTTTGCCGTCAATGTCATAGCATTCACCATTCGAATCTTTGAATACTGATGAACATCGTTTGTTTTGAAACCGTGGTTCACCTTTATAATCACTAATGTCTGTCCATTCATCATCTTCACCGGTCAGTGGTGATATAGGTTTGAAATCCAACAATTTAGCCAAAATGTTTAGTGCGTATCTACCAGAAAATCCAGAATGACCTTCTTCAGCAAACACCTCGACCATTTTTAGAATGTGTCCACGCATCGCACCGTTGTATTCATCTTCGTGGGTTAAACCAATACGATCTAACTCAGATTCTGCATAAGATACTAAATTACTCATAATTAATCCCACAATCCTTGGTAGTATTTGCCAAACAAACGGAATCCGTTGGCCATTCTTTCTTCAACTTTCTTGATACCATCATAATCACATACGTAGGTATCATTTGGGCCCCGCCTCATTTCGGTGTACTTGTGTTCACCTTTAGGCACTTCGTTGCCCTTAACATCCACAGGCACCCACAGTATATCATGTTCACCTGAACGGTATGCATCTTGCCAAGAATCATCTACCTTGTGTTCAAATGCAAAAATGATTTCATCAAGAACATATACCCAACGCTTGTGGTGATTAAGATCGGTGTCCCATTCGTTTTCTTTAGGCCAGCAAGCCCAAGACTTCAATTCGGTAGGAACATCATCATCATCAACAAACGGACTACCGTGTTGATTTGCTTTCAACTGCTTCAACATTGGCAGAATGATATTGGATAATGTATGATCCATATTCCAAGTGTCCCACTTATCAATCTTCACATAATTGATTTGTGGGTGAATAAAGTCCAATACACGTTGAATTGCACGGCTGATAGGTGTCAAACGGTCAGCCCACTTTTCAACCCATTCTGGATGGTCAACATACGGAAGCTGTTTATCAAAGAAACTAATACTTTTATCACGGCTGCACTTAGACCAGTCAGTCCAAAAGAACATATAGTCCAAAACGGTGTATGGGCTAATCCAGTGATTGCGGTAGTTTGATTTGTAAATCTTCATTGTGGAACTCTTAACATTTCTTCTATTGTAAAGGATTTTTGCATGTATGGCGAGACATTTTTAAGTACCGATTTGGCCATATCACCATACCTACGTGGCAAATAATTTACTTTGAAGTCACAATCATTTACCAGTTTAAATTTGTCCACGATTTGTTGTACGGTGTGACCTGTGCCAGTGCCTAGGTTCTCCACCAATAGATTGGATGGTCTTTGGACTGCCATTTTGATAGCATTGCACACTTCAAGTACATGAACATAATCACGCTCGGCGGTACCATCAATTGTATCATAATCATTCCCGTAAAGATTGAACTCACCTGTTTCCCTTGCTTTCATTAAATTGTAAAACAAACCATCCCAGTTTGTTGGACCATAACCAGCACTACCCGTTACATTGTAAAAACGGAAGATGGTATAATCCTTGTTGTTCATTATACAATATTGGCGAATCATAGATTCTACACTTGCTTTCGACAAAGCGTATGGGCTGCAAGGATTTTCTGCGGCACCAGTAGATGCAAAAATGAAATTATCAAAGCTAATGTTTTCCAACAACTTCAAAGTTCCTGTAACATTGGTTCTATAGTATTCCATTGGTGCAATCATAGATTGTCCAACGTTGACCAATGCAGCCAAATGAATGACTGTATCATAATGGTCATAGTGGTCAAATCCAGATGTAATGTCCTGCATGACAAATTTCTCTGCCATGACAGGTACGAATATGCGGTCCATACCAACAACATATTCTTTTTCCAATACTTTACATAGGTGCTGACCAATGTAACCAGAACAACCTGTTACGAGAATCTTTCTCATTTTAAACCAAAACTTTCATCTTGATATTCAACAGAGTTAATTGATTCCATTTTCTTGGCAATATCCCAAGACTTGCAATAATCATTGTCTTTGTCAAACAATTCCAAATAGTCTTGAGCAGACAATTGACGGGTAGAAACAATCACTTCATCCATATGTACTTGTGAGAATTCTTTGAAAGATTCTTTGCCAATTTCCATGACAAATTCATCCGTTGCATGAGATTCTTCACGAGCCTCAATCACATAACGCATACGAAACATAGATACAGTTTCAACCAAATACAATTTCTTTTCCATTTCAAATCTCCACAAATTTAAGTTTAAATTCATCAGCACGGTTTTCATGGCCGTCATAACCACGGGGATTACAAACGATGCGTGTAGAACCAATCATATAATCAAATTCTTCATGTGTGTGACCATGAGTCCACAATTTGATTTGTGGATGGTCCATGATAAATTCAGATAAGTCGGAACTATACCCACCATTCATAATTTCTTCTTTTTGGTATCGAGGATGTGTAGATTGTTTGCTTGGTGCATGGTGACCCACAACAACAAACTTTTGATCCCATTTACCTTCAATCATCATACGAACATAAGCCAACATTTCTTTGTGATCTTCTACCGCATCTTCTGGTGAGAAACGGCTTTCACGTTTATGGAATTTACCATCCTCATCTTTGAAGATTGTTACCCGATTACCATTTTTAACACAACGGAAGTCATTCATCATACCCTTCATGTGTAGCAATGTGATTGGATCCTGATTGTTCATATCTGTCCACAAGGTACCACCAATAAAGATCGTATCTCTAATTGCAATTTGTTCTTTATCTAAGATATGAAGATTGCGGAGATAATTAAGGCGACTACGCAAATCTCCAATAGTGTTAGCGTAATCACCGTGATAGTGTTCATGGTTCCCCATAACATAAAGGACATGCGGAAATCTATCAGAGCATTCTTGAAAGAATTGGTGCCATGCTTCAGAACGGCCAAAGCGGTCGAGAATGTCATTATTGTCCTTGTTCATCAAATCTTTGGCCACACAAATATCACCAGAGAGAATAAGAACATCAGCGTTCTCGGTATTCTCTAGTGAAATTGTACCAAATTCTAGGTGTAAGTCTGAGCAGATTGCGATTTTCATAATAGTATTATAACAGAAACCGGTATATATGTCAAGTGGTTGTGTTGTTTTTTTGCGACATTCTTAGTATTTTTACATGGTCATCAGGTACCGCAAATATTCTTGCTCTAAACATTTTTGAACCATTAATGGGACTATCCATTTTTGTAAATTCAACACTTTTGCTGCTGGCCAATTCATCCATCAATTTCGTCAGTAATCGTTTTTTAATTTCTCTTTCGGTAACTACAGAATTAGGATCAAATTGCAACAATTCAAATTCACTGAGGAGAAGTTCTGCAATAATCATTTCACCTTTGATGGCACATTCTTGTTCATCGACAGATGGTTGACTCCACCATATTTGATCGGGATTTAAAACCATTAATGTAGTCTTTCAGAATTCAATGTTTTTTCAATGTGTGGCAACAAACCAAGGACAGTTTTGCTGTGGCCAGATTCTTGTGCAAGACAAACCATCTGAGCCATAATGATTCCACACAATGAAGGATATGACACCTCATAATTGCGGACAATCTTCATCAGAAAATCCTGAAAATCATCCGTTATTGCTTGCAAATCTTCATCAATCATTTTTTCTCCATCTTAGGTTCTACGAATTGTTGATTTATCTCTGGGCGCTGGTCATGTTGCTCTTGTTGGTGAAACCGCATGTTAAAATTAAATGCGTTAGTTATTGAATTCCACAGTGCATACAGGGGAAAGAAAATGATAGCCAAGCCAATTGTCATCAATATTCCAACACCAACAAATGTTTTCACATATAGAATGTAAACAACTTCAAGCAAAAGATTCCAAAAACCTGCGGTGCCAAAACTCTGTTCATCACCACCTTCGTTAAAGGTCCTAATGTGTGTGATGAATTCTTTATTCAAAGATTCACATTGGCTAGTCAATATATCAACCAATCCACGGTACAGTTTAATCATCATTTTTATTTCCTATCTTGCAAAGTATAATGTGTGACAAATGCGCCAGGCTTCTTCAATGCTTCTGCCCGGCGTTTCTTGTATGCAACATTGTCAACATCAAGCAATTTTTGGTCAGCAGTTTCCCGCTTGTCCCAAATGGCTTCACATTGTTTCTTGTTGTAATCGGTATATAACAGGCAATCTTCAACAAAGTATTTTCTGTCATCTTCGGGTTTGGACATTAGGTCATCTTTGGGCCATGGCCATTGAGATAATGGACCTTTTGGATTTGCCTCTGTAGGTTTCACTGGTTTTACCTCAAGCGGTTTCTCCACAATCTTTTCCACAATCACAGGTTTCTCAACGATAACCTCGACTTGTTTTTCCAAAACTTTTTCAACCTCTACGATTTTTTCTACCGTAGGTATTGGCGCAGGTTCTGGTTTCTTGGATGGTTGGTGATTAGCGAAAACCACAACACCAAACAAGGCCAAACAACCAAAGATAATTTGTTTCCAGTACAAATAGAAAATTGCACCAAAAATCAAAATGCCAAGAGAACCCAACACCATCAATTCTAATGTGTGTTGGGAGATACCCGAACTATTAACAACCTCGGAATACATTTAAATCACCTTTTATGGATTACGGACGAGCAACATAAGTTTCACAATTAACAGCAACGGGATACATGATAGTACCATGATCCGTTTTCTGTGGCAGTGTTTGAATCACTGGACGCATTTTCGCATCAATACAATCTTTTTGTGCTCGAATGACCTCAGCACGCTCAATCATCTTTGGCTCCTTGAAACCTTGGAGTTTGGGAGTTGAACACGCAGCAATCACCAAAAACAAAACAGTAAACATACCATACCTCAAACTTCTATTAAACACTTTTAATCCTTTCAATTAACAAATTAGCTTCAGTGAAATTGGAAACACTATCAGTCATTTCCAATTCCTGAACCATCAATTCAGCCTTAGCCATACGAATCAATTCCAATGCATATTCAATGTCTCGGTCATCGGCTTGCTCGAGCCATACATCAAAGGCGCCATCATCTGTTTCCATAATAAATTTCAAATTATCTTTGTCCCAGTCAGTCATTTAGATACCTTGAATCCATTATCTTTGAACAGAAGGCTACAAAGACCAGTAATACCAAGAGCTTGAATAAATTCAATTTCATTGATACCTGTAATAGCGGGAATAAGAAATATATTCCAACACCACATTACCAAAACTGCATTGAGACACATCAAAAGAATGGCAATTGATACCACAGCAGCAATCTTTGGCCAATCTAATTTAGTATGGATGTTAAACATATTAGGCCACTTCTGGAGTTGGTTCAACTGGAATAGGTGGTTGTGGATTGGGGTGAGCAGGAGGAACGGCAGGATGATTTGGTTGTGTGGCAGTAGATACAATCTTACCAACATAACGGCCATTGGCATCAAACTCGGTGTAGTTAACCAATTGATATGCGGAAACCCTACGACCTTCTTTGTGTACCTTCACAATACCACCATCTTTGCGGATGTTGTAAATGTTGGTTGATAGGCGATAGAGAACCGATTCTTGATCCGTGCCTTTGAAGCAGGATTTAATTTCATCGGGAGATACCGGTTTGCCTGATAGCAAAGTAACGGTGATTTTTTCGTGGCGATTTTGTTTACCAGAGCGAACAGTGTTTGACATTTAAGTCCTTTCAAAATAACATGATTAAAGTACCAACATATTGATTATAACACATAGATGGCATGTTGGCAACCATCCAGTGTTGTTTTTTTACATCAGAATGGAATCTCATCCAGGATTGTTGCCTTCACGGCTGCTGGTGCAGGTGCATCGACCTTTGCATCCACCTTGGAATAGAGGTCCAAGAACGCCAGTTTGGTTTCAGTATCAAACCTTGCCACACACAGCTCAATGGCCTTCATGCGGTTGCCAAAGATTTTGAATGCTCTAGCAATGTGGACCAAACGGCGGGTGGAAATGATTTCATCCGTAGCGCCTTGGTCGAATGATTGGCGAACAACATCAGCCCATTGTGTCAGCTTCTCAACAAAATCCTGGTCATCAATCAATGGTGATAGAATTTTCTTTTCAGTCTTGATATCAGGATATTCCTGTTCCACTGTAATGGGGAATCGTTCAAGAAATGCATCATCAAGAATCTGTGACAGATAGCGACCTTCTTCACTACCACGACCTTTGGTGTTTGCAGTAGCAATGATGGAGAATCCATTCTTTGGATAAACCATTTCGCCGTTTTTCTTGTTGTAGTATGGTTTACCCTCTAAGATGCCTTGTAAGCACATCAACTTATTGGAACCACGATCAACTTCATCAATCAATAGAATGGCGCCACGCTTCATGGCCGTAATAACTGGACCATCACGATTAACCACATTACCATCAACAAGAGTAGGACCACCAAGTAAATCCGATTCGTCAGTTTCGATTGAGATATTGACACGAATACATTCACGTTGAAGTGTGGCACAAACCTGTTCAACCATGAGTGTCTTACCATTTCCTGATAGACCAGTGATGAAAACAGGATAAAATTGACCAGACTTAACAATATTGCTAAGGTCTTTATAAAAACCAAAAGGGACATAATCTGGATATTTTACAGGGATTGATACATCAGAATCATCAACCATTCTAGGTTGTTTGAATTCTAGGACTTGTGCAGCCAAGGCCACTTCATAATGCTCATGTTCCGCACCAGCAGGTATACTAGGTACTTTAGGTTTTGTGCCAATAGATGGCAACTTGTAACGACCACGATCAACTCGGTATTCAGATTTAGTTACAAACCAGTATGGGAAAGAAATATCTGCTTCTTCAACAACGTGCTGAATACCATCCCGTGTCAGTATAGAACCAACACCGAAAATATCTTCAGCAGCTTTAACAAAGGCAGATTGGTTACGATTCAAACTCATCATTTACTCCAAAATTAATAGAACCAACCCATATTATACGCCAAAATTACTTGCGTGGCAAGTAACACAATAGTTATCATTCTTCATTCCACTTTCCGGTTTGTTCAAAGGACTTTTCCTGTATGGTTTTCTCATTGTATAATTTCCTTGGGCTACTACACACAGGACACCTAGGATTGCCACAATCCATGGCATGGTGTTTAACAAACTTGTGAGGTTCTTTAACATCCATGCCATTTTGTTTGGCAATCCTGGTTTGCTTCTTAATAACATTCTCATCCTTCAACAGGCGTTTCGAATGCTTCAACTTGTCATCAGGATTGGACATATCAAACAGCAGAGTTTGCGTTATCTTGCACAGGTGCGGTGAATTCCACAGTATCTTCTGGATTAACACCAACTTCACCAATCACTTCGTAACGGCAAGCACGACCTTTTGAATTGTCGTAGTCAGTTGGAATGGACACCACATCCCGTGGATTGATTTTCACAATCACAGTGCGCTCACCACCAAACGATCTCAAATAGTTTTCACTACAGAAATGCAAACCTGAAGAACAGGTGTTGTTTTGATTGTCATCAACCTTGTTGCGTTCCATCTCAACAACTTTACCAACAGAATTGTCCATCTTGCCGGTATGGCAATCGGTGTAATTCTCACGCACTCGCTTGTATGCCAAGAAATGGCCATCAGGTGTAATTGGCAGGTTATTCTTTTCCAAGAAACCATACAACTCATTCACAGCACGGAATGATGGGTTAGTCATCATGTTTTCCATGAAGGCAACCAATGGGTCAATTGGAAAACCATCTTGCAACATTTGCACCATGCGAGCAACAATGGCACCATGCATTTCTTCATCTTTCCAAAACAATTTCTCGCCTTGGACTGCAATGTTACCTGCACCATAGTTGAGCACGACCTTTTTCGGATCAATAGTGTCACGCACAGTATTCCAATCACCTGCCTTGATGGCATCAACTACCTTTTGGTAGGTGATATGGGTTTTGGAAATGGTGTGTGGCTTGTTGTTGATAACAACCACGACATTGGAACCTTGGATTAAATACGGGAACATTTTAGACACCTTTCACTGTATCAACTAAATTAACATACTCACACACATCGTCCTCATTTGCATAAGAACCAAACTTGTTTATCAATGGATATCTATTTGAGAATTCCATCAATTTGCTTTTAAACTGTGCAGTCACAGCTTTAACATCAATATTATTTTGAATATTCATATTTTGCATCAATCTATTCAGCCAATGAATACCAGTCATCTTTGGTAGGCCAACAAAACTGTCCAAGAACATTTTTGCGGGACTCTTTGCATCGACACCATCAGACACTTTTTGGTAATTATAACCGAAAATCGGATGTTTGTCAAGCCCTTCCAACACGGAAGCCATGCCGATTTTGGTATTTAACCCAGTCAAAACGGTAGTAATATGGTCTTCGATGTTAATCCAGTTGGACATTTTCTTAATGGCATCAATGTCACCTTTACGCACACCATATAGGTCGATGGCAAATTCTGGCATACCAGTTCTACGCAGCAAATCTGCCAATTCGGTTACACCGTAATGTGTATTCAATTTTTTGAATTGTGGCACAAAACCAGTCATTGGTACATAGTACATCTTTAGATTTTTATTAAATGTGTCCAAAGTACCTGCAGCACGCCACACCATGTCATTTGATGATGAGCTTCTAGATGGACCACCACGCTTTTCAAGTTTGAGAATGGTTACGTTTTTACCGAAACCATTGCCGCCTGAACCGTTGCGTGGTTTTTGATCCAGCGTAGAAGCAACCAATCGTTGTGCAGCAGGTGGATTGTGCAACATTGCATAGAAAGCAACCAAGTCCATTGGATGTTCTTTATGCAACCTATCCAACACAAACACAGATTCACGATAAGTGTTTTTCTTCTCTTTGTTACGGAAATGGTGTTTAGCACGTTCAAATGAACCTGTCTTACAATCATTCTCAACAAACATTGAGCTGTCGTTAACCTCGATATTGAAATACTCAATACGCTTTTGGTCTTTGTCATAGGATACACAAGGACTACAATTCTTGCAACGGCTAATACCACGCTCAGATTGGAACTGCTTGATATGAATATTCATAGCTTTCAAATCAAGCAAATTGGCCTTGATATCAAATGAATGATTCCATGCAGTTTCATCAAACAAAGGGAAATTGGTGGCGGTTACATAATCAAACACCGCACCTTGCCACAAATCTTGGCGTTTCTTGTCATACAAAAACTTTGATCGTTCCCATTCACCTTCAACCGCATCAGCTTCAGTAGCAAGAACCTTGGTCAATGCAGAGTTAACTGCAACCAATTTTTTGCGAATAGAATCAATCGTCAGCGGAATGTAGGACAAACCTTCACGACTTGCTTGAAAGTCCAACTCGCCGATGCCAAACTCCATAACAAGGCCACATTTTAACAATTTGTGTAGGCCTTCAAGTGCTTGTTCTGCTTGTGGTACATCAATTGGATATGCAATATTACCCATCACAGCAATGGATGAAGAATTACGACCATAACCATCATATTTGCGTGAATGAACACCAGGAATAATATTCTTGGTTTCATATTCAACACGTTCGATGGCGATTGTGTTACCTGTGATTGTAGGCAATACAGGGAACCAACGGTACACGCTACGTGCTTCATCGGTGAATTTACTAAAATCGTACCTGTCATTGACGGAGAATTTTACCTCAACGCCATTAGGTTCTGTTACCTGATCTTCACCCATCAGAGCAATGGATGGCACACCAACATCATTAATGAAGGCAGAATAAATTCCTTTGCGACCATTTTGAATGGCAGTAACGGTGAAGTTATCTGTGTAGGAGAATGGAGATTTTGAACCAAGACCAAGAGCACCAATGAAGTCGTTGGATTCTGTTTTAGTTGATTCGAAATATGTGGTGTAAATCTTGGTCACTTGGTCATGCGACAAACCTGTGCCAAAATCACGGATAGAAAACCACGGTTCAAGCGTGGTTGGAAGGTGCACCTCAAACGGCTGTGTGGTGCCGGCCGCAGTGTGAGAATCAATCGCATTGCACGAAAGCTCACGGACAATCGCCTTAATTTTATTGGCGTATAAGCCAGAGCTAAGGATGTTGAAGGCCTTAGCAGAATTGCGTATACGGAATTCACCGATTTCGCCTACATTAGATAACACGGCTTCCGCCTGAGGTGCGTTATTCAAAATCATTACAAACCTTTTTCATTCAAAGTAAGACTCTATTATACCAGATCCAAGGTAAATGGCAACAACTATTTGCATTGGTTGCACAAATACAACACTAAGAAAATAGATATAAAAGTACTACAGATAAATTGAATGAGAAAACCAGGCCGTCCAACAGGTAATACCAAGTTGGATGTTTTTGGTAGTCCACATTGACCAACCTCCAACCTGACCAGACTGTAAAAAATAAAGCAAAGAATACATTCATTCTGTAACCTCCTGGGCCCAATGAACCACGATCCAGTCCATCAAGCAATCTTCAAAACAATAATCTGCGTCCACTTTTTCTTTGCCATATTTCTCACACATTTTTTCATACCAATATGGCCAATATTCTTGGCGAATATCATCCTCAGACTTTGTTTCAATACAAACATCACCATCAACTGGATATGCAAAAGAAAAATATCTCATTTCATTCAATCAATGTAACATCTTGCATTTGCCAAAAGAGTTCAACGGCATTTTGTGCAAAGGCGCATGATATATACTGACCAAGAAAAGATTCATCATTGTGGTTGTGTATGATTTTTGCAATGAATACTTTGGTGAATGCTATTTTATTTACTTGACCAACGATTCTACCATCTTCTTTACTGTAATAATAATGGCAATCATCGTTCACATCTTTCCATTCTTTTTCTTTTATATTAGTTAACATATCAATCTTCCAATTTCTCTACCACAATTTTGTTCTCCATATCCGGACCAAAGGACATATTCTCACGATAGATTTTAACCATACCTTTGCGAGCCAATTGCTCACAGGTTAACAACATTATAAATTGCGACATTCGATTTTGGATTTCTTCAAGGTCAAATGAATTCTCAAGCCCTTCAGCAGAGCAAAGCATTTGTGTAATCAAAATCAAATCTTCATATTTTGGACTGTCCTCATCATCAGCAACACCAGTCAATGTAATCAGGTCTTCATCAGTCAAATCACGCATGAAATCACCAACGGTCATATATGGATTATGCATCAGATCAGCGGCAAGCAACCGTGTCACAGCAAGGCAATCTTTGGCCTTGACAATCATGTCATAGTTAATATTGTAACCATTGAATTCGTTTTCATCATATTCCATATCCATATTATTCCTTTGAATTTGTTTTTTGCGCCACATTATTCTTTCCAATCACCATAAAGGTCTTCAACTTCTTTGATTAGACGGTCAGCAAATTTCTGACAGAATACATTGAACCACAATTCATCCAACATTTCAACAGGCGCACCGGCTTCAATGACCAATTTTTTAAGTTCTTCATTCATATTAATCACCTGAATCTATATTATGTGCATCACCACAATGGGCACAGGTGTACTTAGTGTAACAATGACCTGCACTCTGCGAATTGTAAAGGTGAACACAAGGTGTACCATCAGGCCTCAATTTAACCTTGCCTGTTGGTCGACCCAACATATATTGACCACCACAATTGGTACAGTCCACCGTATCATCTTCAGCACGGTAACCATACCAATGGTAATCTTTACCATAGCGCCTCAAATGGTCTGGACAAGGCATATGCCCTGAGCCATTACAAGTTGGACAAACTCCTAATTCCATTTTATCTCCAAGTTCTATGGTCTTCAGCAATGTGCTCAAGCCCATCATATTCACATACGTGCCATTTCACACCATCAGGTATTTCTACCACTTTCAAGTCAGCATAGTCACCATTGGCCTTTGTACCAAAGTGTTCCACAATGGCAACCAAATCAGGATCAGACCGATCCTCAGTCATTGTCCGTGAATACAAATAGTATTCATCATCACCCAAATGGCCGGCATGGTAATATTCATGCCAATCATAATCTTCACGGTGACGCTTTTCCCATAATATACCTTTACGGTTAAGGAATATCTCAAAAGCGGCATCAGATAAACCGAAACCACCAAAACTATTGTTTATTACTACTTTCATTTTTTACCTCATCAACCGCAAATTGTGTACTCTGCCAAATTAGCCCAGTTTTTACCTGCGCTTTGGCGAATCTTTGTTACCTGAATCAAGGTACGGAGCGACAACTCTTTAACTGAATCCTGCAGGCGTTCGATCAAACCCATGGCGTCAGCCTTGATGGTCTTGTCAAACTCAGGCATAAACTCACCTGAAGTTAACAAGTGCTGCATACGCTCGATTTTCTGCTTGTTGGTCATTGACAGGTCAACGGCCATCGAGCGGGTGATAATAGCCTGGTCAATGTTGGATGATGCCAGGTTGGAGATGAAAATCACTCGACCTTTGAATTCAAAGGATGTGGGCAAATCTTCATCTTTGATATCAGCACGCCATGAGATGATACGGCGGGAATATGAATCGAGCGCACCTTTGAGCAGGTTCAATGAGGTAGGATCCTTGAGAACGGAATCACAATCATCGAACACAATAACGCCATCTTTGTTTTCATAAAGTGTACGGTACAGGCCTTTTGGTGTGGAGTAACCTTTGATAACACGGAAGGTCTTGGCAGTCTTTAGGACCGTACCTACTGCAAAATCTTCAAGCACTGACACATCCTTGAAGCCAAGAGCTGTCAAGGTTTGCGATACAGTAAAGGACTTACCAAGACCACCAGGACCAGTAACAACCACGGATGCCTGAGCACCTGAAGCGAGCATTGCAACCATATCAGACACAAAGCCGAAACGCTCATTGATACTGAAACGGGACTCTTTGACAGGTGCGGAGTCCACGGACTCTTTGGTTGCCTTGCGAATCACATATTCAAGGTGCTCACGCTTGCTGCGTTTAACGGTCTTGCCGTTGACGGTGGCAACATACTTGCCGTTGACAAATTTAATCTCGCTCATCAGTTACTCCTAATCAATCAATACGATGTATTCTACAGGTCCTGGTGCAAATGGCAATATACTACTAAAGTACTCAAGCAGTCCGGTCAAGTATTACTGTTTGATTTTGTTCTTTTCCCTTATTTTGTCGAGGACCAAGTTTATCAAGGTTATTTGAAAACACTCTCCCATGGTTTTCCCAGGAATTGGTTTGGTGTTCAAGGCCGCCGCCATGCGAATTTCCTTGTTTTCTTCATCTGTCAAATTGATAATCAAACCGATTTCCCTGTCGCTACATGGACCACGGCAGACGGAAATAGCACGGCCACCGCCAGTTCCATGAGGTCTGGATCAAGTCCGGCACGGGAGACAATCTGGATCTCCTCATATACACTCCAGGGTTGACCGCACAGGAAACGGAGGGCAGAATCAATCGCAAATTCTTCTGCATACAAAAGTTCTAATTTATTCATTTCATCCTCCGAAAATGGCGGCATTCATTGCCTGCGTTTTCAACTCTTTTTCCGTGTATTCGATTTTGTGCCAAACGCCATCATTGTTCGGTTGTGCGGATGCAATATCAAAGGAATACACCGATCCTGTCTCAGTGTAGAATCCCTCAATTTCAGCAATTCGGGTAACTCCACGGCCGTTGTCTTTCATGGTTCCTTCCCATCCGTTGGTTAGAAGGATTCTCATGCCTTTTTTAATTTCATTCGTTTTCATTGGCTTTCACTCCATGCACCATAATACTTCAAAATCAATTCCAATGCATAGATGTGTTCCGTAATCTGTGCAATATCTTCGGCTTCATCCGTTGCAAAGATGCCCCATGTCTTGCCCTCGGCACGCCGCTCCAAATCATACTTTAATGATTCGTATACGCCTCGCAATTCGTTTTGCACAATTTTGTCAACAGTATCCCAATCCAGCTCAACCATCACTTTTCTATCGTATGTCATATTACCACCATGAATCATAATAAACGGCATCGCCTACAGCGACAACTGCCATTGCCTTGCCAATAAATTCCATATCCTGTGCAACAGAATCGGCATCAGGAGGATTATCACCAAAAAAGAAACCAGTAGTTTCAGGCAACCGACCTTTTGTCACATCCACTGCCAGTCGCTGCAGGTCTTCCATGGTTAATCGCACTTTCACACAATTAAACGATTCTTTGGTACCACCCTTTTCACGATACAGGCGTTCCATCCAACCATGGAGGTCGTGGTGTTTACGCCAATAATACAGTTCTTCAACTTTACTGGGAAAATCATCATCGCCAGAAGCGACCGAAAAATCATCAATGGCGTCCTCTGCTTTGACACGCCAAGCGTACATATCTAAACCCATCATTTACTCCTTATTTCAAAACAATGCCATCGACATTGTATTTTTTCTTCAAAAACGACAAACACGCTTCAGGTGTTGGTCGAGCAGCTTCTTGTTTGCCGTTCATCATGGCAATCCACTTTTGACGGTCTTCACGGAAGAACACGGTGCCATCAGGATGCGTGGTCTTGGTGCCTCTCACAATCGAACCGACACGGGTATTGCCAACTGTCACAATAACCAGTTTGGCAGGCGTTGCGGTGCGTTGGCGTGCCATTTTCTTGGCAGGCGCCTTTGGTGCCTTTGTTGATTTTGGTTTGTCCTCACTAACCATCACTACCTCTTTGTTTGCATCAAATTTAGGACCAGTCAAAGGACCGACCCACGGAAAGAAACCAACGGGTGATGGTTTATCTTTATTGGCATTGGCTTCATTCATATCTGAACCACAGAGCGACCAGGTGTCGGTCTCTGCATTATACCATCGATAATGCTTGCCTTGCATACCACGGTCGACCAAGTACATGGCCGAACGGGTAGGTTTATCAGTGTTAAATTCCATTTATACCTCTGTTAATTGAATTTGAAAAATTTCTTGTTTCATGTTATGGTCAAAGTACCGAACAGTGGTACCAATTCCTTTGTTAGTACCCATTTGATCTAATGCCCATGCCAATGCATCATTTTGCAAACCGAAATCACCAACGCACTTTTGCTTTATATTCTTTTTACTGGTATAAAAGCAAACACCATTTACAATCACACGAATTTTTTTCACAATCTATCCTTTATCAACTCAATGAAACCCATTATACAGGAACCACAGGGTTTGGCAATATACTACTAAAGTACTCCATCCCTGTGGTCAAGTATTATTTCATCGCAAATTTTTCCATAATGGTTGGTGTATACAGGCGTTCCGTCAATTTCAGGTATTGTTTTGAACCTGTGACCTCGCCGATATTCAATTCTGCCATTTGTTGGAGACCAATATTAGTGAATTTATCACCTTTCAGCACATCCAGCATATACAACCAATTCAAATCTTTCATAAAAAAACCACCTTTAAAATATAAATCAAAAAACAAGTTAGTACTAAGTAACCAACACCTGAATGTTACCTCAACAATCAGGATCAAAATCGTGCCATTCCTGGGCTTCATCAGGTTGACCATCATAGTCATCATAAGTACCTGCAATTTCCTGCCTTTCCTCGGACAGGAAATAATACAAGTCATCCTTGTCCAGTTTTTGCAACAATTCATGAATTGCCGTTACATCACCGATTTCCAAATCAGCCTGAAGCTGCTCAACAACCATTTTAAACAATTTGCTACCCATTTTTTACCTCAAAAGTACCTACTAACCATTAATCACGATAAACTGCAAAAGTCACGGCATCATTCTTCAAACAGGTGGACGATCTGGTGTTGACACCACGTCCACGATTGTGTGCTCGAGGTCCACGAAAACGGACCTTCACCTTGATACCTGACTTTGCAAACAAAAGTCTTACCTGAATCAGGTGACGCATGGGCACCTGATGCAGCATCGAATTCCTACCTACACCGGATTGGTACAGGGAGAAATATTGCATTAATTCATGCATTTAGAAATTCTCCAGATCATCGATTTGCTCTTGGATCCAATTGATTTCTTCCTCATCATCTGAGCGTTCCAGATCATACTGAAGGTCTTCAATGTGACAATTAATATAATCAAGACAAGCCTCACGATAAGCAATGGGGTCCAGACGCTTCAGAATCTCGGACTTTGAGAATTCCAAAGAACCGATCATCACCGGGCCGTCCATGTCCAACATTTCATCGACCATTGCCAAAATTTCATCACGTTCTGAGTTTTTCATTTCTATAACCTTTATCAAATAGAATCAATTAATTCGCTAATGTCATCAATTAGAAAATCAATCTCGGTATGAATACTAAGGCATTCATGTGGAATCGTTTGTTGCACCAAAGTATCAAGTTCCGACAACCGTTTGAGCACATCTTGCAAAATTAGTACTTTTTGTTCATGTTTCATTTTTTCTTTACCTCTCACATTTAAAAAACAATTATACCACAGTTTACCTGACTTGGCAACCTAACACCTTAGTATTACATTACCTGACTGGAGTACTTTAGTATGTAAGTTTCAATTTTCTTTGCAGAAATTGCCATATTACGAAAGTTCACAGATTCCATTTCAAAACCGTTTTCCAGTAATGCCAAAGAAATACGATCCTGAATATTATCTAATACTTTTTGTTCAGCTTCTGACCTGTCACGATGTAATACCTCAGTATTAACAAGATTCAAGTCAGAGCAAGAAAAAGGTATTACATAGTAATCTTTTCTTAATTCCTGACGCTTAGAGAAGAAAATAGTATTCATTTTCAGATTTCCAGTTCTAAAGTATTCAATTCGGCCAGTAAGTCAGAAGTACTCATCATAGGGAGAATTGTAGTGATATAGTTCACAAATTTATCTGCATCTGAATACCCTTGCATTACAATATGCTCGATAATGAGTGCTATAGTTTCATTTTTTGTCATTTGGTGCCCTTTTCAATCAATAAAGCAAGTATACAGGTTTTCCAGAGAATGGCAATATACGTCATTAGTTCTCAAGCGGCCTGCTCTGATACAAAAGTATTAATCGCATAACGCAAAGCGTCAACATAAGTTCTAATGTTCTCAAAAGAATTAAGAACCTCTGTGTCAGTAGTACTAAAGATTTCATTTTCGCAATGTTCTAAGATATACTTAACATTTTGATACAAATCAATACTTTGGTTCTCAATTTGCTCAATAGACGCATTTTCTACTACTAAAGTTTGCAATTCTTCCGCAGAAGTTCTAATGTCAGAAAAATGTATTACATCCAACATATCGCCAGTAAAACCATCTTCTACATTTTCAGTTTCAGCAATAATACTTTCCGTTGCATCCAGAATAGTATCATTAAGTGTTTCTAAGTCAAAAGTATTCATTTCCTAAACTTTCATTGTTGTTTGTTTGTAAGATATCATTATATCAAAAAACCAGAAAATGGCAATATAAGAGAAAAGTTCTCATATAGACCACTGGAGTACTATAGTATTAAGATAAAGTGCTGTGGATAACTCTGTGGATAAAATGTGCATAATATTGTCAATGTCGCAGGACCTGTGTATAAGCTGTGGACAACTTTACCTGAATTGTTAATGAGTACTACCGTGTTACACCAAGACCTGGTGTACTGAAAAAGTACTAAGGTGCTGTGTGAAATAATGCGAAAGTGTCATAAAGTGCAATAAAGTGCAATTTTGTAGTACCAACGCATTACCTGTCGGGCCCATAGTGTCACCTTTGTGACTTAGACTTTGGGCACGATAAAGCATTACAAAGCATTCTCGATGGTAACTCAAAAGTTCTCTAAATCCCCATTGAATACTGCTGTCTCAAACTCATGTATAATACATTCTACTTCATCCCGGAACCCCAGTAATGAAATAGTTTTCATTTCCGACTGGACCATTGGGTCGCCGAGGCCTCTTGAATACAAAAGGTCTCTGAATTCCTCTAATTGAATACTAATGTCTGACATTTTTCCCATGTAATACTCCTGTGTTAATATGTGTGGATTGTATCATATCGCCGAGGGCCTGGCAATATAGTACAAAAGTTCTCCATTGGGTTGCTATAGTATTTCCGTTTTCAACACGCAGCCCCAGCGTCCACCCCAGTCTGCTTTCGAATAGGGTCCATTATACAGGAACCAGCCGGTCTGGCAATATAGCGCAAAGGTTCTCAGTTGCTCCGATGGAGTACTAAAGTATACAGTTGCCAAACCCCCTGGTTTCATGTATACTGCGTCCATGTTAATTGAAAAGGAACAAAAAATGACCGAATTTGAAAAGCAGTGCTACGG
>Ga0209770_10000291_pt1 | contig 28719 bp, 34 predicted proteins | sample LauGreSu1BDMLBDD_2_FD_187572 | JGI IMG/M metagenome (GOLD analysis project Ga0209770, IMG submission 187572) | Freshwater lake microbial communities from Lake Michigan, USA - Su13.BD.MLB.DD (SPAdes) (version 2) | ecosystem: Environmental > Aquatic > Freshwater > Lake | place: Lake Michigan, USA...
GGTAACAGCATCAGTCGAACCGCGCAGATCATGAAGATGACACGCGGGACAGTCCAGCGATGGATCAATGAAGAAAATCCAGACAGGCCAGTCAAGAAAATGGACCCTTACATCTCGCTAGATGAAAAGACCGCGACCGTAATCAAGTGGGCAGAGCTCATTGCAAGCGGTGAGACACGAAGCAAAGCAGCCGAAGTCGTCGGTTATCCAATAATGATGATAAATCGATGGATGATGAGCGAACCTTCACTGCGTGTGGAGTTCCAAGAATGTATCGGGAAGAAACAAAACAACTGGGGTGGTCGCAAGAGCTTCGATCAAATCCTTGCAGACGTGCGCGCAGGACGTCCTGTGTGGCGTGATGGCGCTCGATTTAAGATACAGCTGGTGGAATCTGCACTCATGCGCTACGAGCTCGATGGCGCGAATGTTTGGCGATGCAAGGGCTTCGCAACTTTATCAGGCAATGATGTCCTGGCGAGAGATTGGACGGTGATCGAATGAAGTTTGAACACGTAATACAACACTTGATGCATGGCAAACCGATCACACGCGTATGCTTTGATCACGATGTCTACATCCGATACTCCGACCTTTTCGAGGCTTTCATGATGCATACAGGTGATGAGTCGAAGACTCTGCAAGGTCTCACACTCGATCCAGAGTCGCTGTTTGCAACTGACTGGATGTACGGTGAAGATCACCCGATCAAGGATGAGATCACATGGACACGGACCACATCATAAAGACCATCATGGCGAAGCCATGGTCCAACACCTACAGTCTGCTCAAGGCCATCGGAGCGTCCAGCGACCAGGTCGATGAGGCATGGCGCGACTACCGTCGCAAGTACATGCGATCGCAACGGTGGCAGGACATACGCACGAAGGCGCTCGAGCGATCAGGTAGAACATGCGAGCAGTGTGGCCGTCGACAGGAGGACGGCTACAAGCTCGATGTCCATCACATCACCTACATCAGACTCGGTGGTGAGCTAATGGAAGATGTTCAGGTGTTGTGCTACTTATGCCACGGACAGCTGCACTACAGGCGCAGAGTGCGCCAGGAAGAGACAGAATAACATCATGGCACGTCCAACTATCTACGACGATGAGACAATCGCACGGGTCGAAGCTGCACTATTAGCAGGTCAGACACCGACGGTCGTCTCACGACTGCACGGTTTGCCTCGAACAACAGTCATCAAGATTCGTAGTCGTATGTCGACAGTTGTTACAATAGGACCCGATGTTTGTGACGCGTCACAAACTGTAACGACCCCCAAAGCACCAGCTGTGTCACTTGATGATCTGCTAGCCTCCGTCCTCGAGGACAATCTCAAAGCACTTCAGGTCATCGCCAGGACGACACAAAGCGAGAGGTACATCAATGGACAAAGCGCCGCGCAGATTGCAGCTCTGTATGAAAAGATTGCAAACTTCTCGGTTCAACTTCTCAGCGCAGCCGCCGAAGGCCCAAACGAAGACTAGCGCTCAGACAGCTCTCTGTTACCTTGACTACCTTCGAGAGACTCTCCCGAATGGCTGGTCCTTTACAGCTCGACATCTCATCGCCATCGCTTCACACCTTGACGCTGTGGAGCGTGGTGAGATCGACAGACTCGCGATCCACATGCCACCGCGCCACGGTAAGACTGAGACAGTGACCGTGCGCTACGGCGCCTATTGCATCGAACGGGACCCGTCTGCGAACGTGCTGGTCACTGGCTACAATGAGCGCATCGCGAGACGCTTCAGCCGTAAGTCCAGACAGATCGTTTCGTCCAGGACAAAGCTCGCCAAGGACAACGCCGCACAGGATGAGTGGTCACTGCCGGAGGGCGGAACCTTCATGGCGAGAGGCGTAGGCAGTCCTCCAACCGGCGTCGGCTTCAAGCGCATCATCATCGATGACCCGATCAGGAGTCGAGAGGATGCAGAATCCTCTCTATACCGCGACAAAGCATGGGACTGGTACACGGACGATCTCTACACGAGGCTCGAACCGAAGGGCGCTCTCATCATCGTCTCGACCAGGTGGCATCACGACGACATCACCGCTCGCGCAATCAGTTCGGAGCCTCATCGATGGACCGTGCTGAACCTTCCAGCCATCGCGGAGGAGAAGGACCAGATCGGTCGAATGCCTGGCGAAGCTTTGTGGCCAGAACGCTATGACGTCAAGGAGCTCGGACGCATCAAGGAGGTGATGGTTGCCAACAGTGGTGACTATGGATGGTCTGCTCTCTACCAGCAACATCCAACACCTCGCGAGGGAAGTTTCTTCAAGAGCGACCGGATCACCATCGAGAGCGCCATGCCAAACTGCGCGAAGATGTCTCGCGCCTGGGACCTTGCAGCGACAGCTGGTAGTGGTGACTACACTGCCGGTGTGAAAATGGGCCGTGATGCTGATGGCCGCATCTGGATCCTGGATGTCGTGAGAGGTCAGTATGACACCGACCAGCGCGATAAAGTTATAAAGCAGACAGCTGCTCTTGATGGCCGTGGCATCAGGATCCGACTACCGCAGGATCCTGGCCAGGCTGGTAAGAGTCAAGCGATGCACATGCTCCGACTCCTGCATGGAAGTGCTGTGACAGTCCTGCCGGTGACAGGTGCGAAGGATGTGCGCGCTGAACCGTTCGCATCTCAGGTCGCTGGTGGCAACGTGTACATGGTCGCGGCTGACTGGAACCGTACACTACTCGATGAGATGCGAACCTTTCCCCTGGGGAAGAATGACGATATCGTCGACGCTTTGACTGACGCCTACGACGAGCTGGTCGGTCGTGGCGGTGGGTGGGGTGCAGTATAACGCATGATAAGGACACAATAGTCACATGGGACTCTTCGATCGCTTCATCGGCAAAGCCACTGCCGCGCCAAATGCACTGCTTCCGCCGCCGCTGATACAGCGCCAAACGTCCTATTTCACTGGCACTGGGAACGGCGACTTTTGGTCCCTGCTGACACGTAACCTTCCAGGCTCGAGTTTCAATTGGAGGAACCAGGCTGGCGACCTGATGCTCAACTCCATCGTGGCGATCGGCATGGACTGGTACATCCGGAACTGGAGCCAGGGTGTTCCTGTTGTCCGTCGACCGATGCCAGATGGACAGGTCGAGACAGTCGCAGATCACCCGATTCTCCAGTTGCTCGCGCAGCCAACACCGAACGTGCCGCCATCTCTCGTGTGGTCGTGGATTCTCCCTGACTACCAGCTACTCGGAAACGCCTACTTTCGCAAGGTGCGCGTGTCTGGCCGTGTCGTCGGTTTGCAATACCTAGCGGCTGACATGATGCGTCCAGTTGGTAACAAGGTCAATCCGCTGGTGAAATACCAGTACACGGTCGATGGCACTTCGTACGACATCGCGCTCGAGGACTTGATTCACATCCGCTATGGTCGAGATCCGCAGGACAGTCGCTTCGGGCGCTCTCCTGTCACGTCTGTCCTTCGCGAGATCGCCACCGATAACGTCGCCGCATCAGCTGCATTCGGCATGGTGCGAAACGGTGGCATGCCAAGCATCATGGTCGGACCAGACTACAAGGGCGGTGTCGAAGACCTCAGCGAAGACGATGCACGTCAGACGAAGCGAAAACTACAACAGGACTTCACTGGCGACAACGCTGGAAGTGTCCTGGTGATGACCGGACCGTTCAAGGTCGAGCAGGTCAGCCACAAACCGAGTGAGATGGCGTTCGATGAGATCCGCCGCAAACCGGAAGAACGCGTCTGTGCAGCTCTCGGTCTGAATCCTTTGGTCCTGCAACTCGGCAGCGGCCTCGAGCGCGCAACCTACAGCAACCTTGAGCAAGCAACGCGATCTGCTTGGACTGATGGCATGATTCCTCTGATGCGCCAGATGTCCGAAGCGCTGACCATCGCACTGCTTCCAGACTACGAAGAGACGCAGCCTGGCGACTACTTGGAGTTCGACGTGTCGAATGTTCCAGCGCTTCAGGCTGACCTTAATGAGGACGCTGAGAGAGCGGAGCGACTATACAAGAGTGGCATCGTGGATCTCGCAACCGCGAAGCGTGTCGCTGGTGTGACACCTTCGGATGATGACCAAGGTTATTATCATCCGACTGCTGTCCCTGTGCAGATCGGCGCGCAGGAACTTCTGGTCCCTGATGCTGCGCCAGTCTCGACAGCTCGAACTGCCGATGAAACTGCGAAGCTGGTCGGCGCTGCCGGTGCTTTGATTCGTGCTGGTTTTGAACCAGAAGCGGCACTCCAGGCTGTCGGACTCAACAGCATCCAGCACCTCGGGCTGCTACCTGTCACGGTGCGAGAAGAGACGAAGGCATTCGATGATCAAGATGAGCCAGGACTGAAGTTCATTCCCTCGAAGGACATGGCGTCAGAAGCACGTCAAGCCATCGAGTGGCGTGATGCTGGTCGTGATGGCGGGACTGCTGTCGCGTGGGCCAGAGCGAATCAGATCATCAATGGCGAGAAGTTATCCGAGTCAACTGTCCTTCGGATGTACAGTTTCTTTCGACGTCACGAAGTAGACAAACAGGCTGAAGGATTCCGACCAGGCGAAGATGGTTATCCGTCCGCTGGTCGTGTCGCATGGGCGGCATGGGGTGGCGATGCTGGATATCGCTGGTCCACAGCTGCGCGCAAAGAGATCCTGAAGCGCATGGCGCCGAAGGAGAACGGGAAGTCGTACCATCCATACTACGGATACGAGTTGACTGACACCGATGCCTGATATCTATCAAGTCAACGAGAGCTACAGGAACAAGCTCCGATACCGTGAGAACGCTGCTCTCGCTGAGATGAGCAGGACATACGGTGTTCTCCAGGCTGACAACCTCCAGCGCCTCGAAGCGGTGACAGCCGCCATCGAGGAAGCACAGGCAGCAGGTGAGGACATTACTGGCCTCAGCGAGTACATGCTCCGCCTCGAGGCGCTCAATGTGCAGATGGCCGATGAAGTCGCACGATGGGCGCCACAGGCGACCGACATCGCAACAAACGGACAACGTCGCGCCATACAGCTGTCGCTTGACATCCAGGAGGATCTCGTGCGAGCAGTCGCAGGTGTTCCACAAAGCGTGAGTCTTACGGCTGATCTGATGTGGAACCGGCTCCCTGTCGAAGCGATAACCAACGTCGTTGGCTTCGCCGCTGACGGCTCACCACTCGGCGCATTGTTCGAGGCGATAGGACCTTTTGCGCTCGATCACGTCACCATCGGCATCGCGCAAGGTCTCAATCCTCTCCAGGTCGCACGAAGGATGTCAAGGACGTACGAAACTCTCGCACCTTCACGAGCTGCTACCATCGCACGAACAGAGATGATTCGTGCCAATCGCGAAGCACAGCGACAGACCTTCGAGGCGAACCTGAGCATCGTTCGTGGCTGGCGCCGCATCTCAGCGGGTGATGTGAACGTGTGTCCTGTGTGCTGGTCGCTTCATGGTGATCCGAATCCAGTTGCAGATGTTGTACCTTCGCATCCAAACTGTAGATGTACGGTCGTCCCGATCACACCAACATACGCTGAACTCGCAGGACTGCCGCCAGGCAGTTTCGATGAACCGGAAGAGATGCCGGACAAAGAAGAGCAGTTCAGGATGTTGAGTGAATCGGAGCGTCGGCAGGTACTCGGACCTTCGCGGTATCGTTTGTGGGAGACAGGCACACCTCTCAGTGCATTCGGTAAAGTAGTACCGAACGCGGAGTGGGGACCACAGGCCGTGGTCGTGCCGGTCAAGGAGTTATGATGCAGACTTTGGTATCCTTCGGTGATGCAATCAAGGCAGACGATTCCGGTCGTGTGCGTGGTTACCTGGTGCGCTTCGGCGGCGCTGACCTCGAGGGCGACTACTTCACTGCGTCGACTGATTTCGGACGACCGATGAAGTCTGGCGAGCGTGTGCCGATGAACCTCTACTATCATCACGGCCAGGATAAGACTGTAGGGAAGTCACGCATCGGAACCGGCTACATCACCATGGACGATAAAGGTCTCTGGTATGAGAGCCAGGTGGAGATGGCTGACCAGTATCAGAAGATGATCCAGGAACTCGCAAAGTCTGGCAAGCTTGGATATTCCAGCGGCGCCACGGGTCACATGGTCGAGCGCAAGAAGATGGCTGATGGCCGCTACGAAATCACACGCTGGCCAATCGGTGAGGCATCGCTCACACCGACACCAGCGGAACCGATGAACATGGTCAAAAGTCTAAAAGACATGTATGGCGACATGGAAGGTTATGCTATGGAAGAAGAAGAGATGATGATTCCTGTCGTGCCTGGCGAAGACGTTGCAACGTTCGTCCAGAACGTCTACGGCGACCTTGATAAGGAAATGGTCCATGAAGGACTCGAGGCGCTTTATGAGCGTCTCTGTGCAGGTGTTACAGCTGCATATGACAGTGGACTCGGCAGTGGACATGTGGATGCCATCATCGATGCATTCGCAGTTCGTGCGAAGGAACTGAATAGTAAAGTGAAGGATCCGGCAGCGGAAGCACAAAGCCTTAAGGCTATGCTCGAGCGTCCGACATCCATCCGAGAAGTGGAGCGACGTCTGCGGGATGCAGTTCGTCTCTCACGTAGCGAGTCGCTAAGATTCGCAAAAACCATCTGGTCCGAGCTTCGGGATGAAGCGTCGAGCGAAGATGTAACCATCGTCGACCAACCGAGCGAAGTGGACGAAGCGAAGAACGCTCTCCTCCGCCAGCTCATGATCCTGGAGTTATCCTAATGAATATTGAACAACTCGAAGCACAGCGACAGTCTACTATCGCAGCTGCAAAAGAAGTCCTCATCAACGGCGGCGACATGTCCGAAGCGAATCGCTTGCATGCATCCGCAAAGTCTCTCTCTGAGCGCATCGACATGCTCCGCGAGTTTGGGAATGTCCCTGCTCCTGTCGCATCCGAAGCGCCAAAGCATGAGCCATGGAAGTCCGGCAGCGTTGTCCGGAATCCATTCCCTGGGCCAAAGGCTGAGGCTGATTACAAAGCATACGCATTCGGCCAGTGGGTGCGTGGTACGGTCCTCGGAAATGCTTCCGCAGCCAAGTGGTGCAACGAGCATGGTGTCAAGTCGCAGACCGAAGGTGACAACGGCGCTGGTGGATATACGGTTCCTGAAATCGTTTCGTCCAGCCTGATCTGGCTCCGCAACGAGTACGGAATCGCACGTCGCTATAGCCGCATCTATCCGATGACGTCTGACATCCTCAATGTGCCGAATGCATCGACCAGCACCACGACTTATTATCCTGGTGAAGCGACAGCAATCACGGCATCGGACATCACCTTCACACAGGTCGCACTGACCGCGAAGAAACTCGCGATCTTGACCATTGTCTCCAAAGAGTTGAACGAAGACACCGTCATTGACTTTGGTGCAACACTGGCGCAGGACTTCGCGTACGGCTTGGCTTTGGCTGAGGATGCAGCTGCATTCCAGGGCGATGGCACATCGACGTATGGTTCCATCACCGGAATCATGCCACGAATCAAGGCACTGTCTGGGACATTTACTTCCATCGCATCGATGGTCGTTGGACCAGTCGGTACAGCTGCTGCACTCTCGAGCTTCACGCTCGCGAACTTCCAGAGCATGGTCGGCAAGCTTCAGCCATATGCAACGCAACCACGATGGTACATGCATAAAAACGTGTTCTATCAAGGCGTAGCAGATAAGCTGATTGCACTCTCTGGAAACTCGATCATGGACATTCAGAATGCCTATGGTCCTGAACCAACACTGTTCGGTATCCCGATCAGTTTCGTGCAGAACATGCCAAGCGCACCAGCTGCAAACCGCGACATGGTCGTCCTCGGAGATCTCTCCAAGGGTGTCGCCTTCGGCGATCGTCGTGGCGTATCGGTCGAGGTCTCTGACCAGGTCAAGTTCATCGAGGATGCGCTTACCTTCAAGGCAACCGAGCGCTATGCGTTCAACTGCTTCGATGTCGGAAACGTCACCGCGACAGCGGCCGATCAGGTTCCTGGTTCCATCATCGTTCTTCAGTGTGCTGCCAGCTAGTCTGTAGCACCTTCGCAGTCAAGGGGAGCGGGTTATCCCGTTCCCTTTTTGTTTTTAGGATGTAAACCATGCCACTCACTCGGACAGAAGCACTCGACCGTCTCGCTTGGATGGTCGCATCCGATCAATACCCGTTCTTGGATTCGACTGCACTACAGCAGCTCGTGGACGATCACGCTCGCTGGGCTGTCTGGTCTGCATCCACAGCCTTCGTGGTTGGCGACATCATCATCCCGACTGTCGCGAATGGCAGACTCTACCAGTGCGTCATCGCAGGGACATCGAGCGCCACTGAGCCTCAGTTCCCGCAGTGGACCAATACAACTGGCTACAGCGTCAATGACGGATCAGGTGACCTCTTGTGGCAGGACATCGGTCCTGCGAACATTGAGCGTTATGACATCCGCACAGCTGCGCGACAGGGCTGGATTCGCAAAGCATCGAGCATCACGCACCTCATCGATGTCAAGGATGGTCAGGTCGATGCTAAGATGGCCGTGCTCCGCGAGCATTGTCTCGACCAGGCGAAGCGCTTCAGCCCGATGGTGTTCGTATGATCCCGGCAGCTTACAGCACAGCGCTCAAGAACGCGATTCTAGCATACTCCTACGCTGACCGTGTCGCGATCTGGCGAACAGTTAATCAAGCGGATGGCATCGGTGGCGTATCCCAGCACTGGATACAGGTCGCTGAGATCCGTGGCACGATTAGCAACACAGGCGATACCGAAGGCATCGTCGGTGGCATGATCGAGCAGTCCGGTACATGGACGCTGACATGCTCACCAGACATCGAGGTCAAGGCCGATGACAGGATATACACATCTGGAAATCCACAGGCGCTATCGCCATACTATGAGTGCATCGGCAGTGACTACGGTCACACGAACGCAGTCAGTCAGACCATCGGACTTCGCGCCAGGACAAACGGGTAACTGTATCCACTGCGTGGTGCAAGCTTCGACTCCATCGCACCATGATAAAGGTGAAGTCATTGGTGGAGTAGTCTATGAGTCCAGAGATGTGGGTGCAGATCGGTATCCAAGCTTTTATCACGACGGTGAGTATCGGTGCCGCTTGGGTCGCACTACAGGTCAGGCTGACGCGACTGGAGACTCAGGTGGCACACATCATCTCGACGCTCGATGGGCAACAGCAAGAAGTGCGCCGCATTGAGCAGCGACTCGGTAAACTCGAAAACAAGGTTTCCGCTTTGGAGGCGATCATACAAAGATGAACAGCATTTCAATCAAACGTTTAGTGGTCGTTGTGATCGTGGCTTTTACAGCTGCTTTTACCTCGGTCTTTGGCGATGGGGTCAGAACATCCGAAGCACACGACATCTCTGAACTGGGCGCAGTGCTGGCACTGTACGGCTCCAAGGCGGTAGCGGCTGGCGTCTCCGCTGCGGTGTCTAGTGTGCTGGCGTTCCTTACGATGCCGTTCAAGGGTGTTGAGGCGAACAGCCTAAAGGTGGGTAAATGAATTTTCAAAACTACCGCTTAGAACCTAATCCTAACAGCCCCGGCGATTGGATTGTCTTTGGTGATATCTACGATAACGAGGGCAACCTACTTGGCACGTTTGGTGAAAATGGGACGAGCGTGTTCGGTTGGTGGGTGTTGCAGGATGCAACTTTTCAACAGAACTACAGCACTCAGTTTTCGTTGATTATGGCTCAGGAAATCGTAGCGGGGACGGCTGAATAATGGCTACATACTACGTCCGAGTTGACGGTAATGATTCAAATACCGGTACAGGTCAGGCAACAAATCAAGCGTGGGCAACCATACAAAAAGCGTTGAGTGCGACAGGCATATCATCCGGTGATGTAGTTTATATTGCTCCCGGTCGATATACGGAATTTGTCACCGTTGCCATTGCAAACCCAACAGCATTAACGCGTATTGTCGGTGACCCTACCTCTTCACAATTTACTGGTGTAAGTGCTGGTGAAGTCTTATGGTCGGCTTTAAACTCTTCAGGTACTAAAATTCTTAGTAATTTGCTTATTTACACAAGCAAAAACTTTTTATCTTTTGAGAACTTTCATTTTGAATCATCGCCACAAAGCGGGCAACAGTCAAGTATCAGGGCGTTGACTAGTTCAAATAGCAGATTTTTAAGATGTCAGTTTACATTTGTGCAATCATCAAATAACAACCCATTGACAATAACCAGTAATACAGGAAATGCTTTAAATCTTACGATTGACTCATGTACATTTTTTGGTTCAGATGCTGGTGCTGCATCATTACAAATAACCGGCCAGGGTGTTTCTGACACATCTTTAATTAAAGACTCTTTATTTATTGGATTCCCAAGTAACTGTATATCTACAAGTAACTTGCAGTGTTCATTTGTAAACAATACATTTTTTAGTATTACTGCATCTGCAATTTATCAAGCAAGTGGGTCGGTAAGTTTTCTGTCATCGTTCACCAATAATCTTTTTATAAACTGTGGTTTTGGAATATATTTGCAACAAAGCGGCATAGGTACTGAAGATTACAATAGGTTTGTAGGTGGCGGTACTAGTAGGACAAACTTTACTACTTTGGGAGCAAATAGTACAACTACAGGTGCATACGGACTATATGGCACTTATCACCTACAACAGGGTTTGATATATGGTCAGATGTTCTCAACGATTTTAGGGTCTGTAAACACATCGTTCGGTACTGCAACGGGTGCGCCTACATCTGATATCTACGGCATAAACTGGACAGGCACTAGCCCTGATGCAGGGTCAGCAACCTACAGGAATTTATCAGGTTTAGGTTCATACAACCCAACCGAGCGCAACGCCTCTACCATAACAATCGCTCCCGCCAGCACATCACAAAGCATCGAACTCTACCTCGGTGCTACAGGTCTAACAGCATCCACAAGCGGTCTGTCAGCCCGATACAACCGCACAAGGACTGCAAGCGTATCTATCCCTCTAGTCGCTCGTACAATCGCTCAGGCGTGGACTTCTGGTGGCTTTGCGGAGGTAGACGCTACCAACATGCCGGGGGTCTATCGCCTCGACATCCCTGATGCTGCTTTGGCGGCTGGTGCTGACGATGTCACTATCGTGGTCAGAGGTGCGTCTGGTACTAACGGTGCGGTAATGACGGTCAAACTGAGCAGTGGTGGCTTGACGGAAGCGCAGACGGCAGGGGCTGTCTGGAACGCTCTCAGTGCCTCCTACACAGCGGCTGGCAGTATGGGTGCTAGAGTCCTACAAACGACCGTTGATAACCGACCCGCCGAAGTTGGCGCAAGTAACCATATACATGCTAACGTCCACGCCATTGTTGATAACACTTCGGCTGCCACGGAGCTTAGAGGTGCTTTGCTTCACAACGGTACAGACTACATCTCCGCAGATCTGTTGACGCCAGTATCAGCTGCGACCAGCGTACACATCGGACCGTATCAACTCCTAGCTGATGGCTTAGGTGCTGATCAGCCGCTTGATGTCAATGTCGGCACCGCCACGAGCATCGATGTTCAGGTCACTGACGCGAATGGCACAGGCATCGACATCACTGGCGCGACCGTCACAGCGAAGGTCTACAGCTCGGCGGGGACACTCGTGGCCACCTACAGTGGAACAGCCACGTATGCGGACAATGGGCGGTTATCATTCGGCTTGACGACTACGGTCACGAACACATCTGGCACGTACACTGTGACTGTGACCAGGACAACCGGAGCGACCGACACGCAGATCTTTGGACCACTTCGACTTTATGTGAGGCCAGTATGAGTGTGAACATCATCAACATCACCGAAGACCCGGAACAGGTTGTGCAGCTCGCAGCCTGGACGGGTGACTGGCACACGTACGTGGTGCGATTGGTGGATTCAAACGGCTCACCGATTGACATCACGACAGGCTCTCTCGCGGCGACATACACGACAGCCGCCACAGGCGTCGCGTATTCGTTCGGTGGAGGAAGTGCCACGCTCACGAAGTCTCTGTCCTCACAGGGCATTGTGACGGTTCTGAACCCGGCTGCATATCCAACAGCAGCTGTCGTGCGTCTGACAATCTCGCTCACAGTCTCGACTACCGTGCGACGCTTCGGCCCATTACTCATCGAGGTGCTGGCACCGTGACCGTCAAGGTCGACCTGTCCGGCTTCGATGACGCGGAGAAGCGTTTTCGCATGCTGGCTGTATTTTTGCAAAAGGCAGTGAGTGCTGCTTTTACCGGCATGATTGCACTGATGACTGGACCGAAGTCAGGACGAAGATACAAGCTCCCAGGAACGCAGACAATTTATCAAGCATCTGCGCCAGGAGAAGCACCAGCAGTTCGCACGACATTCCTTCGGACATCCATTACCATTGGCAAAGTCAACGACTACGAATACATCATCAGTATCGCAGCGCCTTATGGCAAGATCTTGGAGTTTCAGAAGAATCGTCCGTTCGCGATACCAGCATCCACGAAGGCATGGACCGTGTTTCAAGGTGTAGTGAGGAAGTACTTCAATGGTTGAATCCTTAGTCGTTGACGAGTGGATCTACGACACGCTCACAGCTGATGCAACGCTTCAGGGACTGCTGGCGGTAGACAACCGATCGCCTTCGTACCAGCAGGGCATATACCTGTATCTGGCTCCTGAGAAGGATCCGATCAGCCTCCGACAGCCACAGGTTCCCTACATCGTCGTACGTCACACTGACAATGGCCAGGACGATACCACGGCCATGTGTGGCGGTCGAATCCTCACGAGTTCCGTGCACCAGGTGTGGTGCTGGGACACGCAGTCTGGTGCTGTCTCGATGGCGCGTATCAAGGGCATCGTCGACCGAATCGATACACTACTAAACCGACAGACAGTAAACACGACGACTCCTGTATTCTTTTTGAATCGTGCATCGGTATCATCATCGGTCGACGTGTCGCAGGATGGTCGCGTCGATAATGGCATCGCTCAGATTTACGTTGCCACAATAACACCAGAGGTATAACTATGGCCCGTCCGCTTCTCGCTAAAGATGTAACACTTACAATCACTTTCACCGCAGCTGCTTTAACCGGCGACACCACTGCACTTCCGAGCACGACTGCGACTTCGGTTCAATGTCTCGCGAAGTCGTTCTCGACAACCGTCACACAGAACATGGTCAATGCCACGGCATTGTGCGCGGTCTATGAGGCGTCCCTACCAACAACACAGGCAGGAACAGTCAACCTCGAGCTGTACATCGACAACACCACTGGTCCTCTTTTCCAGACCAAAGTCGGATATGGGTGTGAGATTGATGTCGACCTCGATGGCGCAGCTTCCGTTGCTGGCAACGTCGTGAAGTATTTTGGTATGGTGACAGAAGCAGGGCTGTCCCTGACTCCGGAAGAAACACAGACCGAGACCGCGACCATCAAGCTTGGCGTGTCCGGAATCACTGGTCTGTCAGGATCATAACTTGAGCAATTCAATCTTTGACAACATCCCAAAAATCGAAGGACGACCTAACTACACGGTCGACATCGAGCGCTTCATCGGAGCACCTGGGGCTTTTGTTTTTCGCGAACCGAAGGCGTCGGACCTGTTTCCGCGACCTGAAGTCGAGAAGATGTTAAAGATTGCATTCCCTGAGTTTCCTGCTCAGATGCTCCAGATTCTCATGATCATGGCCAGGTGTTATGTGACTCAGGCTGGCGATGGTGAAATCAATCCAGCGCGGCGCTTTGCTCAGCTCGCTCGTGATCGGTCCGACATATACCTCTATACCGTCGGAGAGTTTGCGAGAGCGTTTCCGATTGACATCGAAGCGGCGGTCGACGAAATCCCAAACGACTAGGCGGGGTGGCGCAAAAGATACTGTACACAAGTGTGCGGCATCTTAAGCGTCATCCCCGTGAAACTGATCTGACGCTCGATGAGTTCGCTGAAATCGCATGGGCGGGTGAAGTCTGGGAAAATCAGATCGTTGAAATAGTCAAGGCCGTCATGTCGGTCCTGGCTAAAAGGACACTCTAATGGCGCTTGGCATTTTCGACATCATCTTTAAAGTTTCAGGCGCTGGTGATGCTGTCCAGTCGCTAAAGAACATCAAGACTGAAGCAAAGTCGACTGCCGAAGGTTTAGAAAAAACTAAACAGTCGACTGATAACTTTGGTAAAAGTCTCAGTGGTCTTTTAGTCGGTGGCGCTGTCTTTGGTTTTGCTAAAGGTGCACTTGATGCAGCTGCACAATATGACTCACTGACACGCGCTGTCGCGACCACTGTTAGCACAACAGACGAACTTACAGCGCAGATGGGACGCCTCGAACAGATCGCCGCGCTTCCAGGCGTTAACCTCGAACAATCCATTCGTGGATTCATTGGACTGCGATCAGTAAAGCTCACCGCTGGAGAAGCAGAGGCAGCACTTAAGGGCATGGCGAATGCTATTGCTTCAGTTGGTGGGTCAGCTGATTCTTTACAGCAACTGACAAAAGGCCTTACAGATATGGCTGGAAAACCTACTGTGTCAGCCGAAGAAATTGGCCAGATTACAGAAGCGAGTGCCGTTGCTGGTAATGCCATCGAGGCGGCATTCGGCACACGAAGCGGTGAAACTATATCTAAAATGGGCTTTACAGGCGCACAGGCTGTCCGCAAGATTGCAATCGAACTCGGTAAACTTCCGCAAGCATCATCAGGTATTCAGACTGCAATGGACAACATTGGTGATGCGACATTTAGATTCAATGTGGCACTAGGTCAAATCATCGCATCGTTTCTGTCTGCATTCGGTCCAGACATTATCAAAAGTCTAGAAGTAGCCACCAATTTGATAAAGACTATGGCCACCCAAGGCAGTGCCTTAAACATAGTAATGAAGACCTTTATATTGTTAGGTGTAGCAGCGGTCCTCGTCGATGTTGCATCAAAGTTCTCCCTGGTCGCGAAGGCCATTATGGGTGCTGTCGCAGCCATGAAGGCATTGAATGTCGCGGTGATTATTGGTAAAGCAGCAGCAAACCCAGCACTCGCGGCTGCCGCTTTAGCAGCTGCTGCACTGGCAGGATTTGGTGCCTATGCCTTATTTAATGAAATCGATAAGGCACAGCAGGTCGGCAAAACCACAGTCGAAGCCACAGGCGGAGCAGCTGCGGGATTGACACCTCCGACCACGACAGGTATTGGTAAAGCAGCAGAAGCAGCTGCTGGTGCAGCAAAGTCTACCGAAGGCAAGGGTGGAGGCCTTATCAATACCATGGTCGACATCGCGGCATATGCGGCGAGGATGCAGGCGGCATTTGTGGACATGGCCAAAAGCATGGAGGGACACCTCTATGAGATCGCGAAGAACACTGGCTCGACACGAGATCTGCTCGATCTTAGGAAACAGACATTCGGCGGCGGACGCCTGGGCGCAATCGGTGTGACAGCTGCCGAACTCAATGCAGGGAACAACGCAACGAACCAGGGTGGCGTCGGCATTATCCCGCAGACGCTCATCCCGGCTTCGACGGACCTCGAGCGTTCGATGCGGAAGATGATGATTCAGGCTGGACGTCAGAACCTGGTCACTGAAATGAGACGAATCTAATGGCGACAAACTGGCCACTATTGGTCGAGGTCGACTGTCCGGAACCACGTCCTGCTTTAGGTCGTGTGTGCGTCGGTGCTGATGGAACCTCATGGGACCGACAGAACTCCACTGGATGGTTTGACAGTGTGACCATGACGGCCATGCCAGCGCCTCTCCCTGTCACTGAAGGATGGTCGACCAACTTCGCGGGACTGTATGCGCGTGTTCCACGAAGCGCCTACACGCTCGTGACGGGGTCTGTGTGGAAGCAGATGGAGATCAATGCGGCGGGTGATTATTACCTGACAGCGACGACGCTCGGCACTGCGAATGCAGAGTATGTCAAAACGACTGCGTCGTATGGCGTCAATCAAGGCTGGTACATAAGCGCGTACGTTCCGAACTGGGTTGATGCTTCTCCACTGCCTATCCTTCGCGTTCAATGGGGCTACGGTGGAGCGTCCACTGTTGAACTGGTTTTTCGTGCAAACGGGAGTTGTATCGTCTACAAGGATGGCGTCCAGAAGGGTGTCTATGACCAGAGTGACACGAATAAGACGCCAGGACGAAGCGTCACAAGCGCCAGTGCAGTAGGACAGCGAAACATCGCGCTGATGATGATTCCGTTCAAGCGTCGCGAGCTGCTTGTGACGTCGACGTTTGGCGCTAACTTCTCACACCTTTTCGAGGATGTCCTGGACTCTCCTGGACAAACCATCGTGCCATCCGGCAGCTTCGCGTGGAAGGTTCCCTATGGGCGACCGACTGTGCAGATCGCACCGATTGCCTATGAGACCACTGGCGTGTTCTACTCAAAGCCGATCAAGCTGCGCTATGCTCCCCCGACAGGTGCGACCTTCGTGGGCACTGTCTGGTCTGACGTCGTTGGAACATCCACTGGAAGCATCACAGAAACTGTCAGTGTGACAACGTCAGCAGGTGGAACCTATACACCTAATGGAGTCATAGACACGGTCCGTTTGAAGCTCGAGGTCACGACACCATCGCCATACACGCGCACGTCTGGTGTGGCGGCATCGATGGCAACCTATACGCCAGCTGCAACAGCGACAGCGAACCAACCTGTGGACATTACAGAGTACATCGATGATCTGGTGCTGTCGGTTGATGAGACATCGAGGACGACGCTGAAGATGAGCGCCAGGCGTGGAGCACTCGAGACTGCTGGTGTTCAACAGCCACAGATCACAAGTGACAGACCTATTCGTGTGGCGATCTCGAACAGCGCGACACCGACACCGGCATACATCGACATCTTCCGAGGCACACTGGCGCCTCCGCAGATTCAGTATGAGCAAGCAGATCTGTCACAGAACTTCTCAAAACTCCAGTTTGAAGGACAGGATCGCTCACGCGATTTTGAGCTGTATTACTTCCAAGATGGGTTGCTCTACGACGGCTACACGGCGGAGGCCGCCATCGGTGACATGATGACACTCGCTGGTTATCCTCCAGCGACTTATCTGCTGTACACCGATGTGACAGGTATCAACATCAGTCGGAGTCCAGACATCGCTCGTGGTTATTCGTCATTTGTTCCTCAGCGTGGCGACACGATCGCATCGATGCTAAACAAACTCAAAACCGACTATGCTGCGACGTTCGTGACCGGATGGAGTCCGACTACGACTGGCTATAAATACCAGTGGGCAAATCCGTACGACCTCTCATTCGACAGCGTGATGACTTTGTATCAGAGTGTCCCTGCTGCGACAGCTGCTGGAGTCACTGCGGCGCTACGTGAGAAGCGCGTGGTGCGTCGTATGACCGCGCATTATGAGTCGCCAGAGTGCAATCAAATCACAGTCATCGGACAGGACCCGAGAAATGGCGATCTGCTGTATTCGTACAATGCGGACGCAGCGAGCCAGGACGCGACCACACTACCAGCCGACCGACCATACAACTGGAGGGGGCGACCAGTTCCATACATCCTCGCTGATCCGAGCATCACAAATGCTGACGTTGCTTATCAGGCGAGAATATCACTGCAGAACCGGTTAATGGAAGGGCGCATCCTCATCGAGTGGGAGAGTGACTTTCTGGTTCTGAGTACCACGAATCGACCTCTATGGGTGCGTGACATCGTGACCATCATGCAGCCTGATGGTGTGACAGTGAAGGGCCTGTATCGAATCGTAGCGATTCCGACGATTGAGTTCGTGGTGGAGAATGGAACCGTGCAGTTCCGCAAAGCAATCTATCGAGGTCAGTACCTCTTCGGTGAAGAATAGTGGCGTACATCGATGGGACACGAACATCGACGCTCACGATGTCGCACACGCAAAACGTCACAGAACGCATCTGGAATCCATTCGCGACGCAACCTCTCGAGCCTGACTACGACACGCACTTCACAGACTTTTTGTTCGGCGGACATCTAGGTTTTCTTGGTTCACTTGCTATTGTTTCAACGGTCAATGCACCATCACCTGGTTCGGCATGGACGTGGGAACTTCGTGCGAACCTAGCGGTAAACAACGGACACGGATCGACGAACAGCGGATACGTGGTGCTCGCGTCTGGAAGTGAGACAGGCGCCACGACATACAAGGATGTGAGCGTCACATGCGCTGGCACATTCACAGCATCGGTCTCGACAGATAAGCTGTGGGACGTCACTGAGACCGCATACAGCTCGAGCGTGGCACCGACGGTGTTTCCCCCTCAAACTGCATATCGCTGGTACGAGATGACCACGAGTGGAGCAACGGCGGCCTGTAGTATCACCGCGAATGGCGGATCAGTCAGCGTGTCCGCAGCTGCGAGTTCGAGGCGAACAGCAGACTACACCGCGATCCTGTCGGCGAATGGATTCTCGAGTGGTGATGTCCGTCATGACTTCGCTGTGTCACTAGTAAAGGTCAACACGGTTGCAGTGCATGACATCACGCATGCTCACACCTTCCACGCGCAAAGCGCCACCGAATGGAGTCTGTCTGTTCTTGGAACGACTGACGGCTTCGGCATTGTTTCAACGGCCAGCGCCACCATCAGCACGAGCTCGTGTCTCGATCGCAGTGTCGCTGTCATCGGTCGCACCAGGGCGTGGTCAACATCGTACCCGGACTCACTGAGTGTCGTGGTCACTGGCTTCGACGGTTCGTCCAGGACAATAACCGGAACCGGCTCAATGTCAGGGTCCGACACGTTCGTCGACTATGCGACCACGACGGTCTTGACCGATCCGGACTACGGCTCGAACACGCTGACAACGTCGCTCGATGATGTTCCCGCGAGCATCTCGTGTGCCATCACTGGCGCATCACTTACAGCTGTCGGTGAGGCATCAACTGAGACGCGGTGCATGTTTAGAGGATTCCGCTTCAATGGCTGGTCACTGGCATATGCCACGACACGAAGCATTGCCGGAACAGGTAACGACCGACTCTTTGCGCCATACGAAGGCATGAGTGGATATCGATACCTCGACATCCAGATCAAGGCGCAAAGCGGGACAGGCGTGGCGGGGACCTTCGTGCTCACGGACTTCCACGGAAATACAAAAACGTGGAACGTCACAGCTGCGACTACGTCGTATCAGACAGTGACCATCGACCTGTGCAGTCCGGATGCGTGGTCAGTCTCCGCACTTCCACTTACCGATGGCAAGGACAATCCCTATCCGAGGAAGAATACTGTCAGCAGTTCGTATGCTGGCTCAGAGAGCGTCGACTCGGCTTATTGGGGTTTGACGTCATGCCAGCGTCTACGCATCGCTACAGGGGCGATTGACCTCGGTACCACGACGCTCAAGCAGGACACGACGAATGGTTTCACGAACAGCCATTATGTTCCGAGTGGTCTGGGATACGAAAACGAACGCATCACACCGGCCATCGTCGCCGAAGTCGACACGACCACTTATTACTATTCACGCCGCTTCTGGCAACAGGCGAATGATGGAAGGCACGAAGAAGAGAGCGACTATCGATGGCAAAAGACTGTAGGTGGCGCAACCGGCGTCACGACATACAGTGTCACACCGCTGACTATCGTTGACATTGTCGGTCAAATCAACACGTCCGATGACAGCATCGTCCGGCATCCGGGCTGGACCGCGACGAACTCCGTAGCGTATCCGGGCAGTGGTACCTGTAGCGTCTCACAGCCGCCACTGCGCGACTGTTTCCTGAATGGTGGAACGGGTATCAGTACATGGCTATATGGTGGCGGAATCCTCGCAACACCGAACGCCACAACCGGGACAGACTTCGCGTATGGCTTCGAGATCGCGACCGGCACCATCACAGCACAGACGCTATTCGACTCAATAAACGGCGATTTCATTCCCGATCTGTATGACCCTTTCGATGTCAATGGTGGCACGGACAGTGCTCTCTACCTGCCATTCGGCGCCATCCTTCGTGGTCCAGCGCACGGCATTGTCCTGGACACATCAGGAGATCCGGCGACCAGCGGGACCGTGACGCTCCAGCTCTCGAGTGACAGTTCTTCTCGAGGCACTGACTCCACGTTCGACGCGCTTGGCAACTACCAGACCGGCACTCCATTCGGACTCGGTAAAGCAAATCATTCCATCATTGAGAGTCTAAACAGTGTCGGTGTCAATCCGATGTATTCGGCGAAGCGACAGCGCGCAGTGTTTCGCACAGAGGTGCTCGCAGGAAACTGCACAGCTGCTGATGTCAGTCCAGCACAGCAAGCGACATATGGTGTCGTGACAGCTGGTGGCGGTGTCAAGCTGTATCACGCCAGGGCGCACAACGGCACGAACTGGGATGAGGTCACAACGCCGATCACGAACGCGCAGTGTCTTAGCCTGGCGTATTCAAAATCAAGCGGCTCGATGTATTTGATTATTATCGTCGATACAAAGACCGGGAATCACGTCGTGCGCTATCAGACCGACGACGAAGGGAACACAGTATCAGTGGCTACAACAATCGGATCCGGTTCACACGGCACCGTCTGCGTGTCTCCGAACGGCATGGAGTACATCTTTTTCAGGACGAGTGGTGCTAACATCCAGCGCGTCAAGCGTGACCCGATGGGCAACATTATCACAGCTGCTTCTAACGTCGTGACAGGTTCTGTGCAGAGTGACGAGCTCGCGTGTTACTGGCGCCTCGGAGTCATCTATCTCATCTACAGCCACACCTCGACAGGCATCACCATCGTGAGCAGCAGTGATGATGCGGAGACCTTCTCTTAAAAGGAAACACCTCGAGAGGGGTGCTCGAGGTGTCAGGACTAGGAAACAGAACCGGTTGGACAATAGGAGTATACAACATGAGCGAGCGGACAATAGCACTACTGTCGACAGATCTGGCGATGGCGAATGTCGGTGTCCAGGAAGTCGGTGAGAATCGCGGCAAAGCAGTCGAAGCGTACCAGGCATCATGCAAACCTCCGGTCCCTGCTGGTTCCCCCTGGTGCGCGGCACACGTTAGGTTCCGCCATAAGCAAGCAGCCACGCAGCTCGGAATCACTTACGATGAGACTTTTCCAAGATCGGCATATTGTCCGGACTGGTCGCGATGGTTCAAGGCAAACAGTCTATGGTTGCCTGTACAGCACATTCGAGATGGTACGACCACGAAGCGACCACGGCGCGGTGATCTAGCGCTTTTCTACTTCAGCGCTCTCTCCCGCATCGCGCACATCGGCATTGTCACGAAGGTCGAGGAGTGGGGTGTATACACGGTCGAGGGAAACACCTCACCGGAACCAAGCGACGAACTCTCCGTCGAGCGTGATGGCGATGGCCTGTATGCCAAAAAGCGAAACTGGAGCGAGTTCGGCAAGTTCGGCGGCTTCGGTTTTGTAAACTTCTGACAAACCAAAAACCATCTGTATACATGGGCTTCGTCCGGAATCCGGGGCCATGCGACAGATGGTTTCTGTTTGGTTAGTTGTTCGTTCACCGATGTGGGAGCACCGGCGAGACTGTTATACATTTATCGCCAGACATGCACCACTTTTTGTTCGTGCTGCGGATTCTCTTCGATGCGAAAACTCACGATGCCATCGAGCGCAGGATGTACAAAGATGATTGCATCCTCAGCGTTCAACCGCTCCAGGATCTCATGTTCGCTTGCTTTGAGGAGCCACAGAAGACCTTCTGGTTTTTCTTCTACGCGTGTGATTTCTTTGTCTGCTGTTTGTTTACGTGCCATATAAAAACCTCCACACCAGTATGGTCTTAACCGAGTGCTTCCATCGTTATCGGCAGATGTTCGAGCATGATGTTCTGCACTCCCTGGGCGATGTCGCGATGCTCGAGCTGCGTGTCCTGGCGTGTTCGCAGCTGCACATAATGTATCCACGAGCGGATGCTTCCGCTCATGTACATCGTGGTCGGAGTGCACATCGGAAGGACCATGCGAGCAGTCTCCGCAGACATGCCATGCGCGAGCAAATCGCGATACACGTCGGTCGCAAACTCGATTGATGAACCGACCAAATACAGGGCGTCCTGCTGCTCTTTGGTCAGTTCTTCAATCTTAGGTAGTGGAAGGCTGGATTGCCGATTGTGAGCGCCAGCGAGGCGCATCTCTGGGACCTCGATGTCCTCGACCACGGTGGCGTATCGTTGGGAAAACTCCTGGAACGAGAACGACCGATGTCGAAGCAGCTGCGCGGCGATGGCTCTCGTGGTCTTGACTTCGATGCACATCGACGCCATCTCAAAGATTGACCAGTGTCCGTGACTGACACAAAACCGGAGCAGTCTAGTGACGTCCGGATTGTCTTGATTCGCTGGGTTCGAGACCCTGGCGCAATACCCGATGACACTCTCGGCATCGGGCGTGATCCATACTAGTTTCGTCATGCGTTAGGGTCCTCTTCTCCAATTACAAAATGTGAACCGTTATGATAGCCAGGTATCGGCTTCGGTGTTGGTGCGAGCTTACGCAGCGTGGTCTGCTGTGGCGGTCCTGGCTTGATCTGTGGCCGTGCCTGTTGCTGTTGTGCAGCTCCATTTCCATCGTCATCCTCATCGGATGCGAGCGACAGGAGAGCGCTCAGGCTGTAGCGTCGACCATACGAGAGTGCGCTGCCAAATCCGTGGCTGGTCTGTTGCATCACAGGAACCTGCACTACACCAGCGATCCACTCACCGCTGGCATGTATCACACGGCTCTCCACCATGATGCTGGTCGAATGCTCACCGTCGATGGTGTCCAACACCGACTGCACGACGAACAGACCATGTTTCGCCATCACTGGTCGAACGACCTCCATGATGGCATCGAGCGAAGTGTACTTCGAGCGAAACGCTGGATTCGTGCTGTCCTTCACGATAGGCCTGATTTCAGCCTGGGCCTTGACCAGCGCTGGTGCGATTGCACCGATTGTTTCCGACATTGTCATACTAAACCCCCTATGTGTAATCCTGCCCGACTGAGCGCGTTCCTAAACGCTGTCGTCCAGTTGATGTTGCGTCGATCGATGATGGCGCCTGACTGGCTGTAGGACCGCCAGATGCTGACATCATTGACCACTGGGCTGATTGCCCGTGCGATGGCTGGCCATTCGTCCTGGCGTGTCTCGTACGCTTGACGCAGACAGTCAAGGACATGTGCGAGCGCTTCATACTTCGTGGTTCGAATCGAACGTGCCCACTCGATCTGTTTCTCTGACCCGCTCATTACAATCGGATTCGGCTCGAGGAGTCGCTGTGTCAGTGACCATGCGCGTTCGATTGAACGCTTCGACTCACACGCGGCGCAAATCTCAAGCGTCGACGCCATCATGGCCATTTTGTATTTAAGGTCCCCCTGCGTATATCCAACCGTGATGTGTGCGGTATGGCCGCACTTCCATTTAAGGTCAACCCGTTCCTGTGTCATTCTGTTCCCTTCGTCGTGATGTCCAATCACACGAACATCCTAGCACTAGTTGACATACAGTGTCAACCATGTGTATAACGATGACATGATTTACGGACATACACAGGTGGATATCGCTGAGAAACTCGGCATCCACAAATCGGCAGTGTGTCGGATGCTCTCCGGCGCTCATGCTGTCAGACAGTCGACCGTCAAGCGCATCGCTGATGCAATCGGTCGCAGTGAATACGAAGTGCAGCTGTGGATCCTGTGCAAGCGTACAGGACAGACTCTCCCGCAATAGACAGGACTAGGACAAAACAATGGACATCAAACTTTCGTGCATCGTATGCAACAGACAAAACGTCGTGCCTTATGGCCGTGGACATCGCATCTGTGGAATCTGCTCACAGCGTGAGCTCAAGCGCGAGCGACGCCTCCGGACACAGCGCCGCATTCAGATGGTCGGCAGCTTCGTCGTGGTTGTCCTGGCTGTGTGGACATCATGCATGATGGCGTCCGACTGGAACACGCCGAACTCACCAGATCACCGTGCACACCAGGCGATGCAGTCTCGTGACTGACGCCATCAATACATGGTCACAGTACAGAGGCAGTAGACGCACCAGCACCACTGGACTCCTAACGCCCGAGGAGGAGTTCTTTCTCGGACGCATGGTCCAGGCTGGCACCGACAAAGATAAAGACAAAGCGACCGCTGAGTTTATCGATCACAACGTCCGCATGGTCAGCGCCATCGCGAAGAAGTTTCGTGGTCGTGGATGCGAGCACGAAGACATGATCACCGATGGCATGCTCGGACTACACCACGCGGTCCAGCGCTATGACCCTTCACTCGGTCACCGCTTCAGTACCTACGCGACCAACTGGGTCAGACAGGCGATCGGACGCGGTGTCGAGAGTCGTGGTCGTGACATCCGTCTACCGTCACACGCCATCGCTAAACTGTCTCACATCAGAGTGTCGCGCCAAGAGTACATCGTCAAACACGGTGAGACTCCGACACCGGCGGAACTGCTCGCGTACGTTCGTGAGGTCGTGCACACTTACCCGCGATACCTTCACAAGCAAATCGAATCACTTGATGTCAAGTCGCTGACAGAGATCCTTCAGCACGATGTGAAGCTGGTCTCGAGCATCGATGAGTCGAATGCTTATGGTCAAAGTCGATATGACTTTTTGGCATCAACAGAACCGCCAGTCGGTGATCACCTGGACAAAGAGATTCTCTACGCGCAGCTGCGAACTGTCATGGAAGTATTGACGGACCGTGAGATTGCATGTCTTCGTCTTCGCTATGGGTTCGACGGGTTATCGGATGGTCGCTCACTCGAGGACGTCGGAATCCTGATCGGCTACAGTCGCGAGCGCATCAGGCAGATCCAGGTGCGCGCAATCGACAAACTTCGTGTGGCTGCTGGGGCTGATGTCCTGGCGGAGATATTTGAGAGGATGGAGTTATGACAGAGTCAGAACAGCAGATCGCGTTTTTCAACTGGTGCCGCGTGATGAGTGGTAACGATGCGCGCCTGGGAACAATCTTCGCGGTCCCGAATGGCGGCTATCGAAGCAAGGCCACAGGTGGCCGCATGAAGTCCGAAGGACTCAAGGCCGGCGTCTGGGACATCTTCATCCCGGTTCAAATGGGGCAGCACTGCGGGATGTGGATCGAAATGAAGTCAGGCAAGAACAAACTAACGCCAGGACAGATCGCGTTTCGTGAGTCTGTTGGTGATGCTTACCTGTGGTTTGTCGCCTATTCCTGGGACGAAGCAGTCGAAGCGACATGCAAGTACTTAGGCATCGCGAGTGGCATCAACTAGTAGCTGTTCGTTGATTTCATCCGCGAGCTGGATGCTGTGCATCTCACAGATGATGTACCAGACCGCTTTGAGAAGATCGTCGGTCTTATCTTCGCCAGGTTTAGAACCTGCTCGTAAAAGGTATTTGAGAGCATTGCCACGCTTGAAGTCGAGACCATACATCTCGATGATTTCGATGGGCTGAACAGTTCGTGTGCGGTAATGTGTCGGGACCTGCTTGGACATGCAGGGATTATAAGGGGTAGAAATGAATAGAGTTTCACAGGCTGTGACATTTTTGTCATGGCTTTTCGAGCCGTACTCTGACGGCTTCGTCGAGATTCGATGTCTGAATCAAGGACGAAATCAGATGCGCTTCTACGAGCTTCCACGAACGGTCGAAGACTGGACCGGCATCGGCGAAGCATGCGTTCAGTGGAGCGACGAAGGAAATGATGTATACGTCGGCGTGTTGCCGCGCTGGCGTAAAGGAGGAAGGGACACCGATGTTCATTCTGCTGCTGTGGTGTGGTGCGATATTGATGATCTTGCTGGTCTGGATGAGACTGCAACGCTTGCTAAAGTTACAGTCGCGGTACGCTCGGGGAAGGGTCTCCACTGCTACCGTCGACTCAAAATGGCTGGTATTGGGACTAAGCCAACAGAACAGCGAGAGTTTATACAGCTGCTCGAGAGATGGATGCTCACACTCTCGAGTGCCGCTGACGTCAAGTGCAAGAACCCGTCAAGAATCTTACGAGTTCCTGGAACTCTAAACTGGAAGAATCGCGAACTTCCGAGATTGGTGGAACTCGCGAAGTACCCGCCAGAAGCCTCCAGAATCGTCGAGGAGACACAGACCACGCATCCATGGGGCGATGAATGGTCACGCCTATTGATCGCCGCCAAAGCGGGGGACCTTCCAAAGCGCGAGCGGGGCAATTGGAATCTGGGCAAGTACAAGCACGGCGACTATTTGCTGTACTGTTTCAATCACACCATCATCGGCATCGAGCAGATGCGATGTATGGGCATGATTGCACATGCGGAAGAGTGTCGTAAACTCGTAACCACTGCGCTGGACACGCAGACATTCACAGACTAGGAACAACATGGAAGAACTTTCACTGGACGATCTCCGGCTCATGGTGGCCGGAGACATGGCCACGCATGCTCGCGTCGTGGCAAATGGTGAGCACCACTGGGACCGGCTATTTCAGCCACAACCTGCAAGCGGTGGACCATTCAACGGACGAAACAATGCGCTGGTCACACTGCTTGGATTCTTGCGAGCAAAGCGCTTCAGTATTGACCAGGCGAACATCTTCAGCATCTGGTGGAGTGACACATACTGCGAACCTCCACTCGAGCCTGAGCTCATCCGTGAGACCACTGGCCGCTTTTGGGTCCAGTGGGCACAGGGTAACGTCCCCGACGATCTGCCGGGCGGTGAGACGATGTCTCCCTGGGAGGTCTGGGACTGGACACGGATGGAGGTCGAGGAGGAGAAACTCGGAGCGCAGTCTTGGCTGATTCCGAACGTGTTGTCGACTGGCGGACTGCACTACCTGTCATCACCGCCAGGCAGTGGCAAAACGTGGGTGATGTGCGATCTGATTCGTGCAGCTGTATTCGGCGACAAGTGGCTGAACGAGTTCGACATCCCTCAGACCAAAGTGTTGTACATCGATGAGGAGATGGGTGTCCAGAAGGTCCTACAGCGGCTGAGGAAGCTCGGAATGCGTTCGGCTGAAGGAATGGGCTACCTCAACAGAGTAGGCATCAGGCTGGACAACGTGCTCGATGTCGAACGAATCGTGAAGCATTGCCAGTCGCAGGGTATTGGTCTGGTGCTCATTGACTCTCTGGTGCGTGTGCATGGCCTGGACGAAAACGACAACAGTCAGATGAGGAAACTCTACGACTCATTCAAGAAGTTGCTCGATGTCGGAATCACTGTCCTGATCGCTCACCACAATCGCAAGGGTGGCACTGACAGCACGGTCAAGCACGAAGGTATGCGAGGCGCTGCGGAGATTGTCGCAGCTGCTGATATGGCGTTCTCTGTTGAGAAGCAAGCGAACGGCCTGTATCGCATGTACGTCACGAAGGGCCGTCTCATCAGCGATGAGGACGCCATCGATGTGACCTTCGAGATCCGCGATGAGGATGGCTTGACCAAGGTCCGGACGCTCGACGCTGGCGCCAGGAGTGAGGTCATCACACAAGAGATCCGGTCGAAGCTCATTGAGCTCATCAGTGGCGAACCAGGCATCTCACAGTCGCGCCTTGTGGAGCTGTGTGGCAGTAGAAAATCGGTCGTGGCGGCTACACTCGCGGACCTTGAAGCGAGTCGAATAGTGGCGTTTGACAAGGGTCCACGCAACGCGAAAATGTACCGTCCGACAGGTCTACTTTAGGCGATTCAGTTGTTCCCGCGACCTGTTCCCGACCTGTTCCGCCCTTAAGTATCATAAAACGGGAACAACTGAATAAATCCCCCCTTTTGAAATCCCCCCTGCGAGCATGTAAGTGTGCTCGCTTAGGGGTCTTAAGTTGAAACTGCTCCTGCGGGCCGGGCGCTTACGCTGGCCCACAGGAACAGCATCAACTTTATGTTTGACAGATGGTTTGATGTTTGGTAATGTCAACTTTGATGGTGCTGGTGGAAACACCTTCTGGATTGGTAACTGAGCCAGCACTGTCACAGAGCGGCCTTATGGCCGAAGGAGAATATGAAATGGGTTTCTTTAGTAACGCCTCGTTCAGCGATGGCAGCTCACAGTTTGAGTCAGCACCGGCTGGCGTCTACGTCTGCCGCCTGGCGAACCTTGACTCGGTTGATCGTCCTTCATACGACGACCCAAACGTCATGGTCCCGAACTTTAAGTTCACGTTTGAGACCACAGAGTATGGCGACTCTGCTGGCAATGCTTACCGCTTCTTCAAGTACACCCGTCAAGGTTACGGCAACGACAAGCAAGCACTGACAATCCTTCTCGATGGCATGCTCGGGCGCCGCTTGACACAGGCGGAGTTTCACCAGCTCGATGTCGATGATCTGCTTGCAAAGCAGTGGATGGTCACTGTAGACGCCAAACTGAACACACGTGGCAATATGACCAATGCCATCGTTTCGGTCTCTCCTGTGACAGCCAAGAAGAAACTGACCAAGATCGCACAGCCAGCGATCAAGACCGATGACATCGAAGATCCCTTCGGTGAAGACGCCAGCGAGTAACCATCTCCCGGTTGCCAACGACTCGCTGACGGAACCAGGCACATCATCCGAACGGGTGTGCCTGGTCTTTTACTTTGAAGGGGAGAATCAATGTCGAAGAACACAAAGCTCGAGGAGCGAACACAACTCCTGGTGCAAATCAAGGAACTCAGAGCTGCTGGTAACAGCATCAGTCGAACCGCGCAGATCATGAAGATGACACGCGGGACAGTCCAGCGATGGATCAATGAAGAAAATCCAGACAGGCCAGTCAAGAAAATGGACCCTTACATCTCGCTAGATGAAA
>Ga0209770_10000292_pt1 | contig 28647 bp, 36 predicted proteins | sample LauGreSu1BDMLBDD_2_FD_187572 | JGI IMG/M metagenome (GOLD analysis project Ga0209770, IMG submission 187572) | Freshwater lake microbial communities from Lake Michigan, USA - Su13.BD.MLB.DD (SPAdes) (version 2) | ecosystem: Environmental > Aquatic > Freshwater > Lake | place: Lake Michigan, USA...
GCGCAGCGAATCAGGCGTGATGCGCGCGAGCAGCTCCGCGCCGCGCACGAGGAGGTCGGCGGCCTCCGCGCGCGACTTCAGGGTGTCCCGAAGCGTGATCGTCGCGAAGCTCTGGTCGAGGAGGGCGCGCGCCGACGCGAAGGCGCCATCGACGACGAGGATCGAGAAGACGAGATATGAATCCGCCTCGGTCGGCGCCACGAGGAGTCCCATGACGCCGCGGCCACCCTGTTCGAGCGGGACACCGAGGTAGATGATGTGCGCGTCCACGGACCCGAGGCGGCGCGGCTCGTCGACGAGCATGTCGAACTTCTGCTCCTTGCGGCGCAACTCGGCGATGTAGTCCTCGCACTGCGACTTCGGAGTCGTGCCTGCGCGCGACGCCGTGAGCGACGCGATCCGCACGCGCCAGGCCGGCGCTTCGCCGCCTTGCGAGAGCAGGTAGCTCGTGGTCGGGCTCCGCTCGATCCGCACCTCGGTTCCGGTGGGAACACGCATGCTGAAGCCGAGGAGATCCGCCTCGAGCGGCGCATCCGCCAGGCCTGTGGCAGGGGGCTCCGGTGCGCTGGCCGTGGGAAGGACCGAGAATATCGCCCCTGGACTCGCGAAAGCGGTGCCCACCGAGCCAACGGCGAAGGCCATCACTTGGACAGCGACCGCGAGCCGCGACGCGGCCCTGCTGACGGACCTGCCGGTCGACCGGGCCACGAAGTGGGGTGGGCGCGCATGCCGCATCGGGAACGGCGGATTCGAGGGGGTCGGGTTCGAGGTGGACGAGTCGAGGAAGGCCAACACGGGGTCGGATCGTACGGCGCATCGCGCGTTCTGTCGCCTGATCATGGCGGATCGCGCGGACTGATAACGCACCCGCGCGGCCCGCGTTGGCCACGAGCTCGCGCAAGCGATTGACAGGAACGGAGGAATCGCTATCCTCGCCGATTCGCGACTCTGCGGCCATGCGCCGGAGGTCGCGTCGCTTCGGCCGGATGGCTGCGGCGTTTGGCAAGTGACTGCGTGTGAGCAACAGACCACGAAACCTCTACGAAACACGAGGCGACACCAAATGACTGGCGGCAAGTTCCGGATTCGCATGGAGGCCTACGACCATCAAGCTCTCGACGCTTCGGCGCGCGAGATCGTCGACCAGGCCAAGCGCACCGGTGCCCGCGTCGCGGGACCGATCCCGCTGCCGACGCGCCGCGAGATCTACACCGTCAACCGGTCGCCGTTCATCGACAAGAAGTCGCGCGAGCAGTTCGAGATCCGGACGCACAAGCGCGTGATCGACATCACTGACTGGAATCACCGCACCACCGACGCGCTTCAGCGCCTCGTCGTGCCCGCGGGCGTGTTCCTCCGCATCAAGGCGTAAGAGCCAGGCGGCATCGAGACCACATTCCGGGCCCCGTGCCCGGACGCGCGCGCCGGGATGGTCCCCGCGCCGAACCGAGAAGCAAGCGTCATGTGCGCTCATCCGAGCGAACCCCTGACGAAGTCCCAAGAAAGATCGGAAGCAGCCATGAGCAGCACTCCCCTCAAGATCGCGATCCTCGGCCGGAAGGTCGGCATGACGCGCTACTTCCTCGAGGACGGGAAGAACATCCCCGTCACCGTGATCGAGGCCGGTCCCTGCGTCGTCACGCAGGTCAAGACCGCCGATCGCCATGGCTACTCCGCCGTCCAGATCGCCTTCGACGACATGAAGGCCCGCAACTCGACGATCCCGATGATCGCGCACGACGCGAAGGCCGGCAGCGCGCCGAAGCGCGTCCACCGCGAGATCCGCGTCGCCGACGACGCCGCCGCGAACGGCTTCCAGCTCGGCCAGACCATCGATGTCAGCGCGCTCGAGGGCACGCAGTTCGTCGATGTCGTCGGCACCAGCAAGGGCAAGGGTTTCGCCGGCAACATGAAGCGAAACAACTTCAAGGGCATGTGCGCGACGCACGGCACCGAGCGCAAGCACCGTACTTCGGGCGGCATCGGCTCGCACGGCACCGACCGTGGTCACGGCGCGAAGATCAAGAAGGGCAAGCGCATGTCCGGCCAGATGGGCAACGAGCGCGTCACCGTGCGCAGCCTCGATGTCGTCAAGATCGATGCCGAGAAGAACCTGCTGCTCGTCAAGGGCCCGGTTCCCGGAGCAAACGACGGATACCTCTACATCCGTCCCGCCACGCGCCTCTTCAAGCGCAAGGCGAAGAAGCTCACGAAGAAGTGAGCGGTCGAGGACTGCAAGGAAGCTCGAGTGGCGCGGGAGCCGCTCGGGCCTGTGTGAGGTGAAGCAACGGCCTGAGCCCCGCGACGGGGACTCAGGCGCCAGCGAGGCCCGCGAGGGAACCGGCTGGCAAGACAAGTACCGGGTCGCGGCAAGGCGAACGCCGAGCCAAGACCCATTCACCGAGTCGATTCCTGCCCCGTGCCGCCAACAACAGGCACGCGGAGGATGAAGCGAAGAGCGGGCGAAGCCCGCGAGAGGCGAAGCAAATGATCGAACTGCCGATCTACGATTCCACCGGCAAGAAAGTCGACAGCCTGAAGATTGACGAGCAGACGCTCGGCGGAGAGATCCGTCACGCGCTCCTCAAGCAGGCGTACGTCATCACCCACGGGAACCAGCGACAGGGTTCCGCGCGCACGAAGAGCCGCGGCGATGTCGAGGGCTCGACCCGCAAGCTCTACAAGCAGAAGGGCACCGGCAACGCGCGCGCCGGCGCCGCGCGAACCCCGATCCGCAAGGGCGGCGGCGTCACCTTCAAGAAGACCCGCACCCGCGAGGACTTCCGCCACGAGCTGCCCAAGAAGATGCGTCGGCTCGCGAACCGCAACGCGCTGCTGGCCAAGCTCGTCGACAACGAGGTGAAGTGCTTCACCGCGTTCGACTTCAAGGCGCCGAAGACCGCGGACTTCGCCAAGATGATGAGCGCGGTCGGCATCGACCGAACCTGCCTCGTCGCCACCGACAAGACCAACCGCAACGCGATGCTCTCGGCGCGCAACCTCGACAATGTCGAGGTCTGCCGCATCGACCAGCTCAACGCGTTCGCGCTGCTCAACCACCGCTACCTGGTGGTGGACAAGGCGGCGCTCGTCTCGTTCCTCAACGAGACCTGCTTCGAGACTCCTGACGCGAAGGAGGCCAAGTAATGGATCCGATTCATGTCATCGTCCGCCCGCTCGTGACCGAGAAGGCCACCTGGGGCTCCGGGCACTACAACCGCTTCGCCTTCGAGGTGTCGAAGATCGCCAACAAGACCGACATCAAGAAGGCCGTCGAGAGCCTCTACAAGGTGCGCGTGCTCGGCGTCGCCACCCAGACGCGCCGCCTGCGCAACCGCGCGTACAAGTACGGCGTTGTCGAGGGCAAGACCTGGAAGCGCGCCGTCGTGAAGATCCACCCCGAGGACAAGATCGAGCTCTTCTGAGCTGAGGTATCACTATGGCAATCCGCGTCTACAAGAAGGTCACGAACGGACGCCGCAACGCGTCGGTGAACCTCCACTCGGAAGTGACGAAGAAGAGCCCTGAGAAGAGCCTTCTCGCCCCGCTCGTCCGTGGCTCCGGCCGCAATGTCCAGGGCAAGATCACGATCCTCGGCCGCGGCGGCGGACACAAGCGCCGCTACCGCAAGATCGACTTCCGCCGCAACAAGGACGGCGTCGTCGCGACCGTGGTCGGCATCGAGTACGACCCCAACCGCAGCTCGCACATCGCGCTGCTCAAGTACGCCGACGGCGAGCTCCGCTACATCATCTCTCCGAAGGGCCTCAAGGACGGCGACGTCATCACGAGCTCCTCGGACCAGGTCGATCCGAAGCCGGGCAACTGCATGCCGCTCAAGCACATCCCGACCGGCCTCGCGGTGCACAACATCGAGATCGAGGAGGGCGCCGGCGGCCGCATCTGCCGCAGCGCGGGCATGTACGCGCGCCTCACCAACAAGGAAGGCCGCTGGGCCACGCTCGTCCTCCCGTCGGGTGAAATCCGGCAGGTGTCGATGGAGTGCCGCGCGACGATCGGCGAGGTCGGCAACTCCGACCACTCGAATGTCGTGATCGGAAAGGCCGGCCGCAACCGCTGGAAGGGCCGTCGTCCGACGACCCGCGGCATCGCGATGTCGCACCACACCCACCCGCACGGCGGCGGCTCGGTGTCCAAGGGTGGCCGCGAGCCGGTCAACTACTCGGGCACGCAGGCCAAGGGTGGTCGCACCCGTCGCTACGGCAAGTCGAGCGATGCGCGCATCATCCGCCGTCGCAAGAGCAAGCGGTACGGCCAGCTCAAGCTCTGAGCCGTCCCGCGTCCGGCGGCGCGCCCGCCGGATCCCAGAGAAGCGTGAAGTCACGAGTCAGTCAGCAAGAACCCAACGCCGCGCGTGCGGCGCATACAGCAGAGAACACACCATGTCTCGTTCGCTCAAGAAGGGTCCCTACGTCGTCGAGAGCCTGTACCGCAAGGTGCAGAAGCAGGAGTCGTCGAGCAAGCGCACTCCGATCAAGACCTGGGCCCGGGCCTGCACCATCGTGCCCGAGTTCATCGGCCACACCTTCCAGGTGCACAACGGCCGCCAGTTCGTCGACGTCTACTGCACCGAGGACATGGTCGGGCACAAGCTCGGCGAGTTCTCGCACACCTGCACCTTCCGCGGCCACACGAACAAGAAGGAAGAGCTCAAGGCCGACTGACCGTCCGGTCCCGAGGCCCACGAGGTAACCAACCATGGCATTCCAAGCCAGCCATCGATTCGCCCGCATCGCGCCCCGCAAGGCGCGCCTTGTCGCGGACCTCATCCGCGGCAAGCGCGTCGACGAGGCGCTCACCGCGCTCGACTTCTCGAAGAAGCGCGGCGCCGCGTTCATCTCCGTCGTGCTGAAGAGCGCGATCGCCAATGCGGAGGAGAAGAACGCAGACCCGACCAAGCTCGTCGTGAGCGAGTCGCGGATCGACGAGGGACCGACCCTCGATCGCTTCCAGCCCAAGGACCGCGGCCGCGCCCATCCGATCCGGAAGCGCACGAGCCACATTCACATCGCAGTCGAGGAGCGCGGGGCGTAATCGCTCCGGAGATTCACCATGGGACAGAAGGTCCATCCATTCGGTTTCCGCGTCGGCATCACCGAAGCCCACCGCTCGCGCTGGTTCGCACCGAAGGCGCTCTTCGGCAGCCTGCTCGTCGAGGACTACAAGATCCGCGAGTACGTCGACAAGCGGCTCAACCGCACTCCGCCGTTCGCCGCGGTCAGCGACATCCTCATCGAGCGCACGCGCGATGAGCTCACGGTCATCGTGAAGACCGCGCGCCCCGGCCAGGTCGTCGGCCTCCGCGGCGCCGGCATCGAGTCGCTCACCAAGGACCTCCAGACCCTCACCGGCCGAAAGGTCGTGCTGAAGGTCGTCGAGATCAAGAACCCCGACCTCGACGCGAAGCTGATCGCGGAGAGCATCGGCGAGCAGCTGAAGAAGCGCGCGAACTTCCGCCGCGTCCTCAAGATGCGCGCCGAGAGCTCGATGCAGAACGGCGCGAAGGGAATCCGCATCCTTCTCGCCGGTCGCCTCGGAGGCGCGGAGATGAGCCGCACCCTCGACACCCGACTCGGCTCGATCCCGCTGTCCACGCTCCAGGCGAACGTGGAGTACGCGGTCGCGCACAGCTCGACCACCTACGGAGTCATCGGCGTCAAGGTGTGGGTCTTCAAGGGCCTGTACACCGAGCACGACGAGGACCAGACCCACTCGAGCGCGGCCGGTGGCCGGGCGCGCGCGCGCGGCCGTCGCTAAGTCCAGACCAAGAGACCTCACTCGCGCCCAGCCGGAGAACCCCGGTGACGCGCGAACGAACGACAGAAGACAGAAGAGGACCCGAAAGAGGATCCAATGTCCAACCTGATGCCAAAGCGAGTCAAGTTCCGCAAAGAGCAGCGCGGCAAGCTCAAGGGCAACGCCACGCGTGGCAACTACGTCGCGTTCGGCGACTTCGGCCTGCAGACGCTCGAGCCGCATTGGCTCACGGGCCGGCAGATCGAGGCGGGCCGCATCGCGGCGCAGCACTTCCTTCGCCGTCAGGGCAAGATCTTCATCCGGGTGTTCCCCGACAAGCCGGTGTCGAAGAAGCCGCTCGAGACCCGAATGGGCACGGGAAAGGCCGACGTCGACTACTGGGCGGCGCGGATCAAGCCGGGAACGATCCTCTTCGAGATCGCCGGCGTCCCCGAGGACCTCGCGAAGCAGGCCATGGCGCGCATCGCCTACAAGATGCCGGTCAAGTGCCGCTTCGTCGGCCGCCGCATCGCGGTCTGATCGATGGAAGTGAACCTGAGAAACCTCAGAGAACCGAAGAGAACCCCATGAAGCCCGCCGAAGTCCGCAAGCTCTCCACCGACGACCTCAAGGGAGAGGCCAACCGCCTCCGCCGCGAGCTCTTCGATCTCCGTTGCCAGGCGACCACCGAGAAGATCGCCGACAACTCCCGCATCGGCAAGGCCCGCAAGGACCTCGCCCGCGTCCTCACCGAGCAGAACGCCCGCGCAGCCGCCGGGAAGAAGAACTGAGCCGAACCATGCCGACGAACAACGAACTCGTCATTCCCGAATCGTCCCCGCGCCGCATCGGCGTCGTGCAGGGCGACAAGCGCAACAAGACCCGCAAGGTCGTGATCGCGTACGCCGGCAAGCACGCGAAGTACGGCAAGACGATGCGCAAGCGCACCGTCCTGCAGGTCCACGACGAGAAGAACGAGTCGCACCTGGGCGACCGCGTCGAGGTGGCCGAGTGCCGCCCGATCTCGAAGACCAAGTCCTGGGTGCTCGTCCGCATCGTCGAGCGCGCGCCCGAGGGCGGGGCGATCTCCTTCGGTGAGAGCGCCTGAACCGCACGCAGAGTGAATTGACGCCGGGATCTCCCGGCGATGGAGCCAAGCAATGATCCAGAAGGAATCACGACTCGAGGTCGCCGACAACAGCGGTGCGAAGGAAGCCATGGTCATCGGCGTCCTCGGATCCTCGACCGCGTCCGGCCGCTTCACCCGCCTCACCATGGGCGTGGGCGACCGCGTCGTCTGCACCGTCAAGAAGGCGCTGCCGAACGGCGATGTCAAGGCCGGCGACAAGGTCCAGGCCGTCATCGTCCGCTGCAAGTTCCCGACCCGCCGCGACGACGGCTCGTATGTGCGCTTCGACTCGAACGCGTGCGTGCTCGTCGACAAGGACGGCAATCCCAAGGGAACCCGAATCTTCGGCGCGGTGGCCCGCGAGCTCCGCGAGAAGAACTTCATGAAGATCGTGTCGCTCGCGACGGAGGTGATCTGATCATGCCACGCCACATCCGCAAGGGAGACACCGTCATCGTGACCCGCGGCGCCTCGAAGGGCGTCGTCGGGGAGATCCTCCGCGTCGTCGACGAAGGCGAGCGCGTCGTCGTCAAGGGCGCGAACATCCAGACCAAGCATGTGAAGCCCACGCAGGCGCGTCCCCAGGGAACCATCCTCAAGGAGGAAGGCCCGATCCACGCGTCGAACGTCAGCCCCGTCGTCGACGGCAAGCCGACCCGCGTGCGCTTCGTCACCAAGCCCGACGGATCCAAGGTCCGCGTCGCGGCCCGCGGCGGCAAGGAGCTTCATGTGCTCCATGGCGCGCGCAAGACCAAGAAGTGAGTCCGTCCTCCGTCGGCCAAGGTCGCGGCTGAGCCCGCGACACAGCAGAAAGCACTGATCCATGGCACACGTCAACCGCAACTACCCCCGGCTCCAGCAGGCCTACATCGACACCGTCGGTCCGAAGGCGATGCAGGAGTTCGGCCTCGACAACAAGCACCAGCTCCCGAAGCTGATGAAGATCGTGGTCAACGCCGGCATCGGCAAGTACCTCGACAACGCCAAGCTCAAGCCGGAGGTGCGCGACCAGTTCATCTCCAACTTCTCCACGATCACCGGCCAGAAGCCCATCATGATCAAGGCGAAGAAGGCAGTGTCGCAGTTCCGCGTCCGCGAGGGCATGCCGTCGGCCTTCATGGTCACGCTGCGCCGCGACCGGATGTGGCACTTCATGGACCGCCTCATCAACCTGGCGATCCCCCGTATCAAGGACTTCCGCGGCGTGAAGGACAAGTCGTTCGACAAGGGCGGCTCGTACTCCTTCGGCCTCACCGAGCAGGCCGTGTGGCCTGAGATCAACATGGCGAACGCCACGATCACCCACGGCATGCACATCACCTTCGTGTTCGAGAACTCGGACCCGAAGATGAGCCGCTTCGTCCTCGCGGAGCTGGGCATGCCGTTCGTCAAGCCGGAAGAGCGCAAGAAGAAGAGCTGAACAGCAAACCGCGCGAACGCGCACTGAAACTCACACGGATCCAACCACATGGCAAGCACGCGTACCTTCAACAAGATGAAGCGCAAGCCGAAGTTCAGCACCCGCGCAGAGGTGCGTTGCGAGATCACCGGCCGCAAGCGCGGCGTGTACCGCAAGTTCCGCATCTGCCGCCACATGCTCCGCGAGCTCGCGCTGCAGGGCATGATCCCCGGCATGCGCAAGGCCAGCTGGTGATCCCGACCGAGTGATCCCAACAGACACGAACTGAACAGATCGACCCGCCCCGCGCCGAGCGCGGGGGACAGGAGCCCAAGAAATGTCCGTCCAAGACCTCACCGCCGACATGCTCACCCGAATCCGCAACGCCGTGCGGAACCGCGAGAAGTCCGTCGTCGTGATCAGCAACAAGCTCAACCGCGGCGTGGCCGGCGTCCTGAAGGACGAGGGCTACATCAGCGACTTCGAGTGCATCGCGGATGGCCGCCAGGGCATCATCCGGATCGCGCTCAAGTACGGCAACCGCGGCGAGAACATCATCAACGAGATCCGCCGCGTGTCGAAGTCCGGCTGCCGGACCTACGCGCCGATGACCGATCTCCCGCGCCCGCTGCAGGGCCTCGGCATCTCGATCGTCTCGACGAGCCGTGGAATCATGTCCGACCGCAAGGCGCGCGAGATGCGCGTGGGCGGCGAGGTTGTCGCGACGGTCTGCTGAGACCGTTGCAGAGGTTGGCGTCGCAGGATCGACGGCGTAGTAGGACCGCGAAAGCAGGCCGCAAGCGAAGCGGCCAGACCGACAGGAGCAAGTCATGTCGCGCATCGGAAAGAAGCCCATCACTGTCCCCGGCAACTGCAAGGTCGCCGTGAACGCCAGCACCCGCGAGGTCGCGATCACCGGCCCGAAGGGCGAGACCCTGAAGGTCGCGTACCGCCCGGAGGTCTCGGTCGCCTGGAACGAGAAGGACCGCCACATCGTCGTCTCGACGGACATGGCGAAGCTCGAGGAGGGCAATCGCCGCGCCTTCTGGGGCACCACCCGGGCCAACATCAACAACTGCATCAAGGGCGTCACCGACGGCTACTCGGAGAAGCTCGAGGTCATCGGCGTCGGCTACAGCGCGAAGATCGCGGGCAAGAACCTCGACCTCAAGCTCGGCTACGCGAACACGATCAGCCTGCCCATCCCGCAGGGCGTCAAGGTCGACATCGTCACCGAAGGCGGCATCTTCGTCACCATCAGCGGCGCCGACCGGCAGCGCGTGGGCGAGTTTGCGGCGGCCATCCGCTCGAAGCGGAAGCCGGAGCCGTACAACGGCAAGGGCATCAAGTACGCCGGCGAGACCATCATCCGCAAGCAGGGCAAGGCGACGGGCGGCTGATCGCAGCGGCCGCTTGAAGCACGGCCGCGACCCGCACGAGCTCGTCCAGTCCTGAACGCATCGAGACAGAAGGCAGACCACCATGAACCGAATGACCATCAAGCGCGTCCGCCGAGCCCGCCGCAAGCAGGGCATCCGCAAGGAGCTCCTCGGCATCCCCGAGCGTCCCCGCCTGTCGGTGTTCCGCTCGCTCAACCATGTCTACGCACAGGTGATCGACGACCTGAACGGCAAGACCATCGCGTCGGCCTCGACCCGCGACAAGGGCTTCGCCGACAAGGGCGCGAAGATGACCGAAGCGACCGCGGTCGGCAAGCTCGTCGCGCAGCGCGCGAAGGAGCAGGGCGTCTCGAAGGTCGTCTTCGACCGCAACGGCTACCTCTTCCACGGCCGCATCAAGGCGCTCGCCGAAGGCGCGCGCGAGGCCGGCCTCCAGTTCTGACCGACATCCCTCCGGCCGGCGGATCCGCCGCCCGGACTGACTGACACGAGTTCCACCATGGCAGAGATCATCGACGAAACCTCATCCATCGAGTCGACGACCGTCGGCGTCTACCGCACCTCGTCGACCGTCGCAGGCGGTCGCCGCTTCAGCTTCTCGGCGATGGTCGTCGTCGGCGACCGGCGCGGCCGCGCCGGCGTCGGCTATGCCAAGTCGAACCAGGTGCCGCAGAGCATCGAGAAGGCCCAGAAGGAAGGCCGTCGCAAGATGAATGCCTTCCAGATGCAGGGGAAGACAATCCCCCATCTCGTGGTGGGCCGCTTCGGCGCGACGACCGTGAAGCTCATGCCGGCGGCGCCCGGAACGGGCGTCATCGCGGGTGCCGCGGTGCGCGCGGTGCTCGAGATGATCGGCGTCCAGGACTGCCTGACCAAGGTCTACGGCTCGAGCAACCAGAAGAACGTCGTCAAGGCGACGATGGCTGCACTCGGCTCCCTCCGCACCCGCCAGCAGGTCGAGGCGCTCCGCGGAGTGACCCTGCCTGAGACGGGCGTCGAGCAGGCGATCAAGCGCGGCGCGGCCTTCATGACCACCAAGTCCGGCGAGAAGATGGCTGCACCGAAGAACACCGTCGGCGAGGAGAACCGCCGCGGTGGTCGCGGTGGACCGCGCGGCGGTGGCCGCGGCCGTCGGCCCGAGGGTGGAGGTGGCGGTGGTTTTGGTGGCGGCGGCGGCGGTGGCGAGTCCTCCGCGTCGCAGGCCCCGTCCGGTGGCGGCGAGTCGAGCGCCCCCGCGGCCAGCTGATCGCAATCTTGCGATTCGCGAGGCCGGTGTGTTGAGGCCGGTGTGTTGAGGCCGGTGTGTTGAAGCCGGAGTGTTGAAGTGGGGCGGCGCCCTCCCGCAGCCGCCCGAACCCGAGAGATCCCAGGCGTGAACCGCCTTTCAAGAGAACCCCAGTCATGATGATCCACGACATCACCGCGAAGGTCGGTCCGCACAAGAAGAGCAAGCGTCTCGGTCGCGGCGAAGGCAGCGGCAAGGGCGGCACCTCTGGTCGCGGCCACAAGGGCGCGAAGAGCCGTGCGGGCTGGAACAGCCGGCCGTCGTACGCCGGTGGCGCGACGCCGTTCGCGCGTCGCTTCCCGAAGCGGGGCTTCTCCAACGCGGGCTTCCGCGTCGAGCACTATGTGATCAATGTGCGCGAGCTCGAGAAGAACTTCGAGTCCGGCGCGACCGTCGACATCGACACGCTGGTCAAGCTGGGACTGGTTCCGAACAACAAGCTCGGCCTGAAGGTTCTCGGCACCGGCGACCTCAAGAAGAAGCTCACGGTCGTGGCAGCCGCGTTCAGCGCGAGTGCCAAGAGCAAGATCGAGGCTGCGGGCGGAACCTGCAGCGAGCCGAAGTAAGGCGGAGATTCCGCCACCGAAGCCTGCCCTGAAGCCTGCCCGAAGTACGGGAAGTTCGATGCTCGCGGCGTCTCTCCGAACCTGGCCGCACGAGCCTGAACCCACGAGTCCCTGATGTTTCAAGCCTTCGCGAACATCTTCAAGATCCCCGAACTCCGCCGGCGCGTGCTGTTCACGCTGGGACTTCTCGCCATCTACCGGATTGGCTTTGTCATTCCGCTTGTCGGCGTCGACCAGACCGCGCTGCGCGAGGCTGCCGAGAAGGCGAGCCAGGGTGGCTCCGGATTCGGCCGCATCCTCGAGTATGCGTCGATCTTCTCCGGCGGCAGCCTTCAGCAGTCGACCATCTTCGGCCTCGGCATCATGCCGTACATCACGGCGTCGATCATCTTCCAGCTGCTGACCACGGTGTGGAAGCCGCTGCAGGACCTCAAGAAGGACGGCAGCTCGGGCCAGAACAAGATCAACGAGTACACGCGCTACGCGGCCGTCGCCCTGTGCATCGTCCAGGGCACGATGTGGCTCTCGTACCTCCTCCAGTCGGGCCTGGTGCAGCCGAGCTTTGCCTCCGGCGCGAGCCTGTATGTCTTCTATGTCGCAGGCATCGCGGGCCTGACCGCCGGCAGCCTGTTCCTGATGTGGCTTGGCGAGCAGATCGACAAGTACGGTATCGGCAACGGCGTGTCGCTCATCCTCACGGCCGGCATCCTCGGACGCATGCCCGACGCGGTGAAGTGGGTCATCCAGAACTTCGATCCGTCGATCAACGCGGAAGGCGGCAAGCTGAGCCCGGTCGGCCTGATCCTGCTGCTCGGCGGATTCGTCTTCGTCGTCGCCGGCGCGATCGTGATCACCGTCGCCCAGCGCCGCATCCCGATCCAGCAGGCAAAGCACACGCGGGGGCGGCGCGTCTTCGGCGGGCAGCGCCAGTACCTGCCGCTGCGCCTCAACCACGCCGGCGTCATGCCGATCGTGTTCGCCAGCTCGCTCATGATCTTCCCGTCGAGCATCTTCGCGTGGCTCCAGACCCGCGCGATCCAGGGCAACTCGCCGGACTGGTGGCAGGCCACCACGGGCTTCCTCGCGATCAACTCGCAGATGGGCAAGTTCCCGTACATCTTCCTCGAGATCGTGATGATCTTCTTCTTCAGCTACTTCTGGACCACCGTGCAGTTCAGCCCGGATGAGATGTCCAAGCAGCTGAAGCAGAGCGGCTCCTTCATCCCGGGATACCGGCCGGGACCGCGAACCGCGGAGTACCTCGAGACCGTGATGGAGCGCATCACCTATGTCGGCGCTGGCTTCCTGTCGGCGATCGCGGTGATCCCGACGGTGGTGAGCTCGAGCATGGGCATCCCGCCGTTCGTCTCGCAGTTCCTCGGCGGCACCGGCCTGCTGATCGTCGTGAGCGTCGGTCTCGACCTCATCCAGCGCATCGAGGCGAACCTCCTCATGCGCAACTACTCCGGCTTCCTCGCGCAGGGCGCCAACGACACCAAGGCCCCGCGCATCAGGAGCAAGACGGGCTGAAATGCGCGGCGATGCCACCATCGCCCCCGCGCGCGACGCGCGCACCAACCGCGGTGCCTCCCGAGACTTGAAGGGTGGGACCGCGGTTTCGCCACGCGCGGCGCGACCGGCGCCGGCGCTGAGGTCGGCCGAGGACATCGAGGGCATCCGCGCGGCTGGCGCGATCGTGGCCGGTGCGCTCGACGCTGCGCGTGCCGCGTGCACGGAAGGCGCCTCGACGGCCGCGATCGATCGCGCCGTGCACGCCTGGATCCTGGCGGCGGGTGCCGAACCCGTGTTCCTCGGATACCGGGGGAGCTGCGAGGGTCAGGGCGGCGCGCGGCCACCGTTCCCCGCGGCAAGCTGCATCTCCGTCAACGAAGAGCTTGTGCACGGCGTTCCGGGCGCCCGCGCGCTGATGCGTGGCGATGTCGTCTCGATCGATGCCGGCGTCCGCTCCGCGGGATGGTGCGCGGACAGCGCCATCACCGTGTGCGTGGGTGACGCCGATGCCACGACCTCGCGCATGGTCGCGGTGGCCGAGCGCATGCTCGACGAGGCGATCGCGCGGATCCGTCCCGGCGTTCGCTGGAGTTCGATCGCCGAGGCGATGGAGAGTCTCTCGACCGATTCAGGCTTCGCGGTCGCGGTGGATTTCGTCGGACATGGGATCGGACGCGACCTGCACGAGCCTCCTCAGGTTCCGTGCAGCCTCTACTCGTCCTTCCTCGAGCACGGCGACTTCACGCTCCGCCCGGGCATGGTGCTCGCGATCGAACCGATGATCGTCGACGAGCGGCCGGTGCGCAACGACCGCGGCGAGCTGCGGAATCCGCGGGTCACGCTCGCGGCGGACGGCTGGACCGTGGTCCTCGACTCCGGCGCCCGGAGCTGCCATGTCGAGCACACCGTGGCGGTCACCCGCGACGGCGCGGACATCCTTTCCGCTTTCCCCCGCATTCACCCGCATCCGGCGCGCGACGCGCGCATCGCCTGCTGAGACCAGACACGACCGTACCGAAGCAAAGGCCCCACCCCCCGATGGCGAAGGAAGACAAGATCACCCTCGACGCAGAAGTCACCGAAGCGCTCCCCGACGCGATGTTCCGAGTCCGTCTCCAGAACGACCAGGAGATCATCGCCTACGTGAGCGGCAAGATGCGGAAGTTCTTCATCCGCATCCTCCCCGGTGACCGCGTGACCGTCGAGATGAGCCCCTACGACATGACCAAGGGGCGCATCGTCTACCGCTATTGAGGTGGCCTGAGACCGAGAATTTCGCCCGTTCCGGACCGGAGCGTGCAGACAAGCGTCAGAGAACTGAAGACAGGAGACCCCCATGAAGGTTCGCTCGAGCATCAAGCGCCGTACCCGCGACTGCCAGATCGTCGTCCGCAAGGGCAAGCGCTTCGTCATCAACAAGAAGAATCCGCGTCTCAAGCAGCGCCAAGGCTGACTTCGACGGGATTTCAGGTAGAATCGCCCCTTCCCCCTTTCGCGGTCTCAACCCCGCGGGGCAGGGGAGGTTCGAGAGTTCGTTCGACAACATTTCGCCACATTGTGCGTGGCCTCCGCGTTGCACCGCGGAGGCCGACCGGAGCCTGACATGCCGCGTATCGCTGGTATCGACATCCCTGAGAAGAAGAAGATTGGCGTCTCGCTGCGCTACGTGTTCGGCATCGGGCCGAAGGTCGCGCTCGACATCCTCCGCGAGGTCGGCATCGACCCGGAGCGCCGCACGAACGATCTCAAGGAGCAGGAGATCGCGCAGATCGCCGGCATCATCGACGCGAAGATCGTCGTCGAGGGTGCGCTGCGCCGCCAGATCCAGCAGGACATCCAGCGCCTGAAGGACATCAAGAGCTACCGCGGCGACCGCCACCGCAAGAGCCTGCCCGCGCACGGGCAGCGCACGCGCTCCAACTCGCGCACCCGCAAGGGCAAGAAGAAGACCGTCGCCGGCAAGAAGGGCGTGAAGGGCTAAGAGCGGCCTGCGCCGCGCGGCTGGACCTCCGCTCCGCCGCGTGACGCGATGCGCCGCAGGCCTCGAACGACAGATCACGAGATATCACGATGAACACGCAGAACCCAGCAGCCGGCGCATCAGCCGGAGCATCCAAGAAGAAGATCCGCAAGAACGTGCTTCGCGGCATCGTTCATGTCAACGCCACCTTCAACAACACGCTCGTCACCATCACCGATGTGAATGGAGAGACGATCGCGTGGGACTCCGCCGGCACCGTCGGCTTCAAGGGCGCGCGCAAGTCGACGCCGTTTGCGGCGAGCCGCGCCTCCGAGAAGGCTGTCGGCAAGGCGAAGCGCGTCGGCCTCAAGGAGGTCGAGGTGCGCGTGAAGGGTCCGGGACCCGGACGCGAGAGCGCGATCACGGCGCTCCAGGCCAACGGCCTGCGCGTCACGGCGGTCGAGGACCACACGGCGATCCCCTTCAACGGCTGCCGTCCGCCGAAGAAGCGCCGCGTCTGACCGGATCGCGAACGAACACTCCCGTCGCGACCGCGAAGGCGGCCACGGCGGATTTCAGGATCCCCTGCACAGAAGGCACCCACCGATCGACAGCGGTGGTCATCCGAGCTGCAGCGGTGTCGAAGAAGGGCGGAAGCCCGGATCTGTCGAAGCCCGGAACGGGCACAGGAGCTTGTGATGCATCTTCGTTGGCGCGGGCTTGACCTTCCCGCAAATGTCCAGATCGACCCCAAGAGCCGCTCGCAGACCTTCACGCGATTCATCGCGGAGCCGTTCGAGCCGGGCTTCGGCACGACCATCGGCAACAGCCTCCGTCGCGTGCTGCTTTCCTCGATCGAGGGCGCGGCGATCACCAAGGTGAAGATCAAGGGCGTCACCCACGAGTTCTCGACGATCCCGGGTGTTCTTGAGGATGTCGTCGACATCATCCTGAACATCAAGGGCGTGGTCGTCGCGATGGAGGGAGACGGTCCGAGGACCATGCGCCTCTCGGCGGAGGGCCCCGGCGATGTCACCGCCGAGCTCATCGAGTGCGATGCGTCGATCCAGATCCTGAATCCGGACAAGGTGATCGCCACGCTGACCGACAAGATCGACTTCGACATCGAGTTCACGGTCGAGAAGGGCCGCGGCTACCTGCCCGCCAGCGAGCAGATCGCGAACGAGGCCTTCAAGGGCGGCGACCAGGTCATCGGCGAGATTCCGATCGACGCGATCTTCTCTCCGGTCCAGCGCGTGCGCTTCCAGACCGAGGACACCCGCGTCGGGCAGCAGACCAACTACCAGAAGCTGATCCTCGATGTGTGGACCAACGGCACCGTGACGCCGGACATGGCGCTCGTCGAGGCGGCCAAGATCCTCCGCAAGCACCTGAATCCGTTCGTCCAGTTCGATGAGCTCGGCGACGCGCTCGTCTCCGACGATGTGGCCGACGCGAACGCGCAGGATGACGAGATCATCCGCAAGCTCCGCATGCCCGTCAGCGAGCTCGAGCTGAGCGTCCGCGCGTCGAACTGCCTCGAGACCGCGAAGATCCGCACCGTCGGCGAGCTGGTCCAGCGCAGCGAGGACGATCTCCTCGCGGTCCGGAGCTTCGGCAAGACTTCGCTCCGCGAGGTGAAGGAGGAGCTCGAGAAGCTCGGCCTGCACCTTGGCTACCCGGTCCCCGAGGGCCTGTTGAACGGTTGAGAGTTGGTGGTTGTCCGCGAACATCCGGCACGGCCGTGAGGCCTGGCCTTCAGAAACAGATAGGAACCAGTCATGCGTCACCGTGTATTTGGCAAGCAGCTCTGCGTGAAGGAAGACCACCGTCGCGCGATGCTCCGCAACCTCGCCGCCGGCCTGTTCGAGCACGGCCAGATCGAGACCACGCTCCCGAAGGCGAAGGCCGTGCAGCCCTTCGTCGAGAAGCTGATCACCATGGCGAAGCGCAGCGGCCTCTCGAGCCGCCGCGCCATCTCGGCGGCGATCAACGATCGCGCCGTCTTCGCATGGGTCGCGGACCCCAACACGAAGGACGAGAAGAAGAACCTGCACCAGCTGTGGGATCTCCCCGCGGCCGATGCGATCGAGTTCAACCGCTACGGCGAGCTCCGCAAGGCTCCGCGCCTCGTGCAGCACCTCATGACGCGCGTGGCGCCCCTGTACTCCGACCGCGCCGGCGGCTACACCCGCATCGTCAAGCTCGACAAGCGGCGTGTGGGCGACCAGACCGACCTCTGCATCCTGCAGCTCGTCGGCAAGGAGGACGGCGCGCAGGTGTCCGGACGCCGGTCGAACCGCCGTCGCAGCGCGGACAAGCGCACGGCGTTCGCGGCGAAGGCGCGCGAGAAGGGTGCGGCCAAGGCTGAGTGACGGCCGGCCGGGCCTCGGCTCGAGCAACGAAATTTCCAGCCGCCCCGCCTTCTGCGGGGCGGCTGTCTTTTTCCCGTGACTCGACGACGCGCGCGGCGGGCTCGTCGCGGCTCGGCGGATGGCGCCGCCTTCGGAACGCGCTCAGGGGAGGCGCTAAAGTACGACGATGCTCGAGGACCTTGACACGATGGAGCGCGAGGCGCTCTCGGAGATCGCCGCCGTGGCCGATGCGTCCGCGCTCGAGGCGTTCCGCGTCCGCTGGCTTGGCTCGAACGGCCGCCTGAAGGCCGTGATGGACGCCCTCAAGACGGTGCCGAAGGAGCAGAAGCCCGCGGTCGGGAAGCGGCTGAACGAGGTCAAGGCTGCGATCGAGGCCGCGTTTGTCCGTGGGAAGGACGCCGCGATGGCAGCGCCGAGGGGTCCGGCCGTGGATGTGACGGAGCCGGGACTCCCGATGGGCGAGGGCGCGCGCCATGTGCTCACCAAGACGATCGACGAGATCGTGGATGTGCTCGGCCGGATGGGCTTCTCAGTCGCGGACGGGCCGGAGCTCGAGGACGAGTGGCACAACTTCAACGCGCTGAATATCCCGGAGAGCCACCCCGCGCGCGGACCGGCGGACAACTTCTTCCTCGGCGGCGAGGTCGCCGGCAGGCTGCTGCTGCGCACCCAGACATCCACCGTGCAGATCCGGGCGATGGAGGCGATGAAGCCGCCGCTCAAGATCTGCGCCATCGGCCGCGTCTACCGGCCCGACGCACACGATGCGACGCACTACTCGATGTTCCATCAGGTCGAGGGGCTGTATGTCGACCGCGATGTCTCGATGGTCGATCTGAAGTCGACTCTCGTTCAGTTCGCGAAGGCGTTCTTCGGCGAGGAGGCCGAGATCCGGCTCCGTCCCAGCTTCTTTCCGTTCACCGAGCCGAGTGCAGAGCTCGACATGAAGATGCGCGTGATGCGCAACGGCGTCCCCGAGTGGCGTTGGATCGAGCTTGGCGGCTGCGGCATGGTCGATCCGAACGTGTTCAAGTCGGTCGGCATCGATCCGGAGGAGTGGACAGGCTTTGCGTTCGGACTCGGGATCGAGCGGGTGGCGATGCGAAAGTACGGGATCGGCGACATCCGGCTCCTGTTCGAGAACGACGCGCGGTTCCTGCGACAGTTCTGACCGGTGCGCGGCACGTGCCGTGCAGTGCCAGGCACTGGGCGGCACATGTCAGGCACCTCGCCGGTCGCGGAGTGATCCGGTCGAATCGAGCCTCGCGGCATCCCGGGTTGCGGTGCGCGGCACGTGCCGTGCAGTGCCAGGCACTGCGCGGCACGTGCCGTGCACCGAGTGGGTTAGCAGGCGATACGGAACCGCTCGACGCTTTGGCGCAGGCTCGCGACCTCGTCGGTCGACTGGCGCGCGCTCGCGGCGACCTGCTGGCTCTGACCTGCGGCCTCCTGCGTCGTGCGCGAGATCTCGGCGATTCCCTGATCGAGCTGCGTGATCCCGGACAGCTGCTCTGTCTGGGCCTGCGCGATCGACTCCACCGCGCGCGCGACCTCCGCGGAGCCCGCGATGATCTGCTCGAGCGCGGACCGGACCTCACGCGAATAGCCGACTCCGCGCTGCACCCGCTGGCTCGCGCTGGCGACGAGCTCGGTGGTCCGTCGGGCCGCCTCTCCCGAGCGGGTCGCAAGCGCGCGAACCTCCTGCGCGACGACCGCAAAGCCACGGCCGGCCTCGCCGGCGCGCGCGGCCTCGACCGCCGCGTTGAGCGCGAGCAGGTTCGTCTGGAACGCGATCTCGTCGATCACGCGCACGATCTGGCCGATCTCGCGCGCCGCGTGGTCGATCTCGCCCATCGAGGTCTGCAGGCCGTCGACGGCGGTCTTGGCGGTGGCAGCATCCTCGGCGCCCTGCTGCGTGCGGAGGTGCGCGCCCTGCGACTGCTCGCTCGTGCGCGAGGTCTGCTCGCGGAGCTCGGTCACGGCGGCGGACATCTCCTCGATGCTCGCAGCCTGCCCGCTCGCGACGGTGGAAAGCGACTCGCTCGTCGTCGCCAGCGTCGATGACTCGCCGAGGAGTTCCTGCGCGCTGTGGCGGACGGCGGCGATGGAACTCGAGAGCTGTGCGCCGAGGCTGTTGACCGCGACGCTGATGGCGCCGAGCTCGTCCTTTCCGTCGTCGGAGATGCGCGCGGTCAGATCGCCCTGGGCGAACTGCGCGAGCGCGCCGACGGTCCGGCGCGCGCGCTGGCTGATCGAACGCGCCAGGGGAACGGCCAGGGCCGAGACGGTCACCACCGCGACCGCCGCGACCCCGAGGATCCACCACGCGAGCCGGGTGACAGGCGCCATGACCTCCGACTCGTCCACCGCGCAGAGCATGGCCCAGCGTCGGCCGAAGAAATCGAAGGGGCGATAGGAGACGAGATGGGCCCGTCCGTCGAGATCGGCGGCGTCGAAGCCGGAGTTCCCGGCGATGGCGGCGGCCGCGAGGTTCGGGAAGTCATACTCGGCGCCCACGGACGCGCCCTGCGCGAGGCGGAGGTTGTTCCGTGTGCGGCCGTCCGGGCCGACGAGCGCGACCTGACCGCTGGCACCGAGGCCCTCGGCGAGATTGCAGATCCGGTCGATCCGGTCGATAGGCAGCTGGATGGCGATCGCGCCGACGACCACGCCGTGATCGATCACGGGCGCGGCGAGGAAGCCTGCCGGAGCGCCGTAGCTCGGCGCATAGGGCTCGAAGTCGCACGCATCGACGCGCCCCTTTGCTGGGCCCGCGAGCGTCGTTCGGACGAGCTTCATGAGGTTCGTCGCGGAGTACGGCGCCTCGTTCGCGTTCGCCGCGAAGTCCGTCTCCTTGAAGACGGTGTAGACGGCGTTGCCCGCGGCATCGAACAGAAAGATGTCGTAGTAGCCGAAGCGCTCGAGGACGGATCGCAGCCGCGGATGGTGCGCGGCATGCGCGGAGTCATATCGCGTGGACTTCCCGAGCGCATCGAGACGGTGCTTCGAGCCGACGGGGTTCGGGTTCGAGACGATGTACAGATCCTGCAGCGCGCGGGCGTCGGACGAGGCAGGGACGATTGCCGCGCCACCGCGCCAGTCGAGTCCGCCATCGCGGAAGCGCTTCGCGAGCTCGCGGTCGTGGTGCTCGGTGATCCGCGCGGCCGTGCCGGACTGGTCGAGCCCCGCGGCCTGGGCGTCGGCCGCGGCGGTTGCGAATCCCGCGCTGAACTCGCGCAGGGCGGCGAGCGTCGTCGGGTCGTCGGCGAGCATGCCGACCTGCGCCTGCGCCGACGAGAGGTACTGCTCGAGGCTCGCAGCGCGGGCCGCGATCGTCGAATCGAAGACCTTGCGCTCCTCCTCGCGGATCGCCTCGGCGGCGAGGGTCGTGGCGGCGTAGCCGATGACGGCGCTCGTCGCGAGGATCGCGACCACGCTTCCGACGAATGTGCGGACGCCGAGCGAATCGGTGCGGCGCGACAGCGGCGCGCGTTGGGCGGGGGCGGAGTCGTTGGACATGGGTGGTTCCGAAACGGAGTCGATTGCGAGACTCTGTTCGGTCGATTCCCAGCCGGCCCGAAGCCACGAGCCTGCGGACCACCCGTGTTGGTGCGGAATGGGGTTCGCGCCCGATGCCGTCGGGGCCACCCCGGGAGCGGTCGCCTCAGGTCGTGTAGTCGGCGTTCAGCCGCACATACTCGGTCGTCAGCCCGCAGCTCAGGAACTGGTCCGAGTTTGTCTCCGCAGCCACGCCTTCGGACGCGCCCAGCGAGATCTCCACATCCACATGCGCGCCGTTGAACGCGCCGCGGACTGCGGCCTTGTCGGCGGCCGCGGGTTGTCCGTTCTCGAAGATCAGGATCCCGCCCACGCGAAGCTCGAGATCGTTCGGGCGGAACGCGACTCCCGCGCGGCCGGCGGCGGCCACGATGCGGCCCCAGTTCGGATCGCCCCCGGTCACGGCGGTGCGGACGAGCAGGCTCGACGCGACTGTCTCCGCGACCCGGAGCGCGTCCGCCTTGGTCGCGGCTCCCGTGACGCGTACCGCGAGCGAACGCTCGAAGCCCTCGCCGTCGCAGACGATCATCCTGGCGAGGTCGCATGCGACCTCGCGGAATGCGAGCGCCAGCGCAGCCTCGTCGCAAGGTCCGGCGATGCCCGTCGCGAAGGCGAACACCGAGTCATTCGTGCTGGTGTCGCCGTCGACCGAGATGCGGTGGTAGCTCGCGTCGGCCGCGTGGCGCAGGATTCGGTCGAGGGCCGTCGGCTCGACATCGGCGTCGGTCGCGAGGACGGAGATCATCGTGGCCATGTCGGGGCGGATCATGCCCGCGCCCTTCGCGACACCCGAGACGCGGACCGTGCGGCCGCCTGCGCACCCGATCGTGCGCGACGACATCTTCGGCTTCGTGTCGGTGGTCATGATCGCGCGTGCGAACGGCTCGAGCGAGCCGCCTTCCGCCGCGTGCGCAAGGCGCGCGGCCATGTGCGGGATCTCCGGCGCGATCCGATCCATCGGAAGCTGCACGCCGATCACGCCGGTCGAGTTGACGAGAACCGACTCGGCCGCGCAGCCGAGCGCAAGGGCGACCCCGTCGACCATCTCCTGGGCATTGGCGAGTCCACGCGGCCCCGTCGCCGCGTTCGCGCAGCCCGAGTTCAGGATGAGCGCGGTCGCGTGGCCGCGCGAGTCCTTCAGGTTGCGCCGCGAGACCTCGATCGGTGCGGCTGCGAAGAGATTCCGCGTGAAGAGCGCGGCCGCCGTCGCGCCCGTCGGCATCGACAGCAGCGCGAGGTCGTCGCGACCGGCCTTCTTGATGGCGGCCGCGCCAACCGCGGCGCGGAAGCCGCGCGGCCAGTCGAGCGAGGCGGGCTGGACCGAGGTCAGGGGGGAGGCGGTTGCCGTCGTCATCGCGTGGATCACTTTCCCTGCTCGGGCAGCACGGTGTCGTGCACCAGCGCGATCTCGTCGCAGCAGGTGTTCTTCGGGCAGTTCGCGCAGTCCTTCGTCACCTTCTCGGGAAGCGAGTTGATCGACACGCGGCGGAATCCGCACTTCTCGAAGAAGTCGGGCGCGCGGGTGAGGACGAAGAGCTTGTCGATGTGCAGCTGGCCCGCGACCTGCTGGAAGTGACGCACGAGGCCCTGGCCGATGCCGCGGCCCTGGAAATCGGTGTGGACGCCGAGCGAGCGGATCTCCGCGAGGTCAGGCGTGTAGATCCACAGCGCCGCGCAGCCGACGACGCGCCCGTCGACGACGGCGACGCCGAAGTCGAGGATCGCCTTGATGATGTCCTCGCGCGAGCGCGGGAGGTTCTCGCCGTGCTGCGCCCAGTAGTCGACGAGATGCACGATCGCGTCAAGGTCGTCCATCCGCGCCTGGCGGAACTCGACCTCGCCGGCGCCCGCGGGCACGGCGCGCTCGCGCAGCATGCGGCGCACGCGCTCGATCGCGCTCTCGACGGCCTTCGGGCCCGTGCCGCCGGTCACGCCGCGCTTCTCGAGCGTGGCGCTCACGGTGAGCTGGGTGTAGACATCGTTGTTCGCGCGCGGCGCCTGCTCGCGGATCACATCGAGCGGGAGCTCCTCGAGCGAGGAATGCGCCTCGATCGCCTTGCGCACGAGGCGGCCCGCCTGATGGTGCGCCTCGCGGAAGGGCACGCCGAGCCGCGTCAGGTAGTCGGCGAGGTCGGTCGCGTTCGTGTAGCCCTCGGCGGCGGCGACGAGCGCGTTCTCGCGGTTGACCTGGATGCCCGCGACCATCGGCGGGAGGATGCGCAGGCACATCGAGAGCTGCCGCATCGCGTCGAAGAGCGGCTCCTTGTCCTCCTGCAGGTCCTTGTTGTAGGCCATCGGAAGGCCCTTCACGGTGACGAGCAGCGTGACGAGGTTTCCGATCTGGCGGCCGGTCTTTCCGCGGAAGAGCTCGAGCGCGTCGGGGTTCTTCTTCTGCGGCATGAGCGAGCTGCCCGAGGTGAACGCGTCGGGGAGCTCGATGAGCGAGGCCTCGCTCGTCGAGTAGAAGATGAGGTCCTCGGCGAAGCGCGAGAGGTGCACGGCGCACAGCGCGCATGCCGAGAGCGTCTCGATCACGAAGTCGCGGTCGCTGACGGCGTCGAGCGAGTTCGCGGTCGGCGCGCGGAAGCCGAGGTCCTTCGCGAGCTGCTCGCGGTCGATCGGGTACGCGGTGCCCGCGAGCGCGCCCGAACCGAGCGGCGAAAGTCGCACGCGCTTGAGGCAGTCGGTGATGCGCTCGAGGTCGCGGCGGAACATCTCGACATACGCGAGGCACCAGTGGGCGAAGAGGATCGGCTGCGCGCGCTGGAGGTGCGTGTAGCCCGGGAACGGCGTCGTCTTCTCGCGCTCGGCGAGGTCGACGAGTGCGTTCATCGCGGCCTTGAGCTCGCTCTGGCGCGACTTCAGCTGGCGCGCGGTCCACAGGCGCAGGTCGGTCGCGACCTGGTCGTTGCGGCTGCGGCCGGTGTGCAGCTTCTTTCCGAGGTCGCCGACGCGCGCGATCAGCTGGCGCTCGACCCACGAGTGGACATCCTCGTCGTCGGCGTCGAGGATCGACGAGGGATCCTCCTTCGCGAGCGCGAGGATCTCGCCGAGGGCTGCCTCGATCTCGCGCTGCTCATCGGCGGTGATGACGCCCGCGCGCATGATCGCCTTCGACCATGCGACGGAGCCCTCGATGTCCTCGCGCACGAGCGCGCGGTCGAAGGGAAGCGAATCGTTGAACTCGCGGAAAAGGTCGTCGGCCTTGCCTTCGAGTCGTCCTGCCCAGATGGCGGTGGTCATCCGTGGAAATCCAGTGTCGGAGTGCGAACAGAAGCGGGAAGCGCCGCGGTCCCCGTCGAGGGACCGCGGCGGAGTCGGTCGGTGTCAGGCGTGCTGCTTCGAGCCGGTCTTGCCGGCAGGCTTGTTGTCGGCCTGGATCCTCTTCGCGTCGGGATTCAGCCCGAGCAGCGCGCGGATGCGCAGCGGCAGGCTGAAGAGGCGGATGAAGCCCTCGCTGTGCTTGTGGTCGTAGACCTCGTCCTCGCCGAAGGTGGCGAAGCCGTGGTGGAACAGCGAGTTCGGCGAGCGGCGCTTGACCGCCTCGGCGCGGCCCTTGTAGCAGCGCACGACGACATCGCCGTCGAGGACCTGCGCGATCGCCTCGAACGAGGCCCACATCGCCTCGCGCGTGGGGCTGAACCAGGTGCCGTTGTAGATGATCTTCGCGAAATCAAGCGCGAGCTTCTCGCGGAAGTGCAGCGTCTCGCGGTCGAGGACGAGCTGCTCGAGCCCGCGCACGGCCTCCATGAGGATCGTGCCGCCCGGCGTCTCGTACACGCCGCGGCTCTTCATGCCGACGAGGCGGTTCTCGCAGATGTCGACGCGGCCGACGCCGTTGCGTCCGCCGATCTTGTTGAGCTCGGCGAGGAGCGCGACGGGATCCATCTGCTTCCCGTTCAGATGCGTGGGGCGGCCCTTCGAGAACGAGAGCATGACATCCTCGTACTGGTCGGGCGCGTCCTTCGGGCTGACCGAGATCATCCACACATCCTCCGGCGGCGCGTTCCACGGATCCTCGAGCTCGCCGCCCTCGTGCGAGATGTGCCACATGTTGGCGTCGCGCGAGTAGATCTTCTCGGCGCTGGCGGCGCAGGGGATGCTGCGCTCCTTGAGATACGCGAGCATCGCCTCGCGGCTCTTGAGGTTCCAGATGCGCCACGGCGCGATCACCGGAAGCTGCGGCGCGAGCGACGCGTAGGTCGACTCGAAGCGGACCTGGTCGTTGCCCTTGCCGGTGCAGCCGTGGCAGAGCGCGTCGCAACCGGTCGCGAGCGCGACCTCGACCTGCGCGCGCGCGATGATCGGGCGCGCGATCGAGGTGCCCATCAGGTAGCGGCCCTCGTAGACCGAGCCCGAGATGCACATGGGGAAGACGAACTCCTCCATGAACTGCTTCTTGAGGTCGACGACATGGCACTCCTTCGCACCGGTGCGGATCGCCTTCTCCTCGATGCCCTCGAGCTCGCGCGCGCCCTGGCCGACATCGGCGACGCAGGCGATGACCTCGCAGCCGTAGGTCTCGACGAGCCATGGGATGATGCAGGAGGTGTCGAGGCCGCCGGAGTAGGCGACGCACACGCGGGTGGGCTTCTTCATGGTGGACATTGCTTCGTGCTTTCCTTCTCTGAGTTGCTGGCGGATGTCAGCGGTTGTGCGTGAGGATCTCGACGGATGGCGCGTGAACGCCGCGTGAATTCGGAAGTGCGCCGAGCAGCGCGAGCATGAGCGCGTTCTGGGCGTGCATGCGGTTCTCGGCTTCGTCGTAGACGATCGACTGCGGGCCGTCGATGACGGCGTCGACGACCTCCTCGCCGCGATGGGCGGGGAGGCAGTGCATGAACTTCGCCTGCGGGCCCGCGAGCTTCATGATCTCGGGGGTCACCGTGAGCTTGCGCAGCGCGGCGATCTTCTCGGGGCAGTCCTTCTGTCCCATCGAGATCCAGGCGTCGGTGTAGACGGCGTGCGCGCCCTTGATGGCGGCGGGGTCGTCGGTCAGTGTGATGGTCGCGCCGGTCCTGGCGGCGATCGCGCGGATCTCCGCCGTGAGCGTGGCGCACGGCTGGTGCGACGCGGGCGTGACCACCGTCATGCGGCCGCCCATGATCGCCGTGAGCTCCATGAGCGAGAGGCACACATTGTTGCCGTCGCCGAGCCACGCGAGGTGGCACGACTCGAGCGGGACGCCGTGCTCGACGAGCGCCTGCGCATCGGCGAGCGCCTGGCAGGGGTGCGCGATCTCGCTGAGCGCGTTGATGATCGGCACGCGGCAGTTGTCGCGCAGGCCGACGAGCGTGTCGTGCCTGAACACGCGCGCGACGATGACATCGCACCAGCGCTCGAGGTTGCGGCCGTAGTCGCCGACCGGCTCGCGCGCGCCGATGAGCTCGTTTCGGTGGTCGAGGAAGGTGACGCAGCCGCCGAGCTTCTGGAAGCCGATCTCGAACGACACGCGGGTGCGCAGCGAGGGCTTCTCGAAGAGCATCACGAGCGCGCGCTGGGCGAGCGCGCCGCGGAACGCCGCGTAGTCGGCCTTGAGCGTGCGGGCGAGCGCGAGGAGCGCGGTGATCTCGGCCGCCGAGAGATCGGTCAGCCGCAGGATCGAGCGGCCGCGCAGCGCGTCGAGAACGGAAAAGTCGGTGGTTCGTGCCATCGGTCGTTCGTTTGAATGGGTTGCTCAGGCGAGCGCGGGTTCGGTGGTGCGGGAGACGACGCGCGTGCCGGTCGCGCCCGTCGCGATCGCGGCGGGGTCGCGCCACGACGCGATGGTCGCGGGGCAGCCGGCCTGGTTCGCGGCGTCGAGCGCGTTGCGGACCTTGGGGATCATGCCGCCCGAGATGGTGCCGTTCGCGATGAGCTCGTCGATGCGGGCTGCATCGAGTTCGGCGATGAGCGCCTTCGACTGGTCGAGCACGCCGGGCACATCGGTGAGGAGCACGATGCCCGCCGCGCCGACCACGCGCGCGATGGCGCAGGCGGCCTCGTCGGCGTTCACATTGAGCGGCTCGCCCTTTGCGGACAGGCCGATCGAGTTGACGACGGGCATGAAGCCCGCGGCGAGGATCGCATGCGCGACCGCGCCGTTGCCGCCGGTGATCTCGCCCACCTCGCCCGCGTCGAAGTCGAACTTCGTCGTGTGGCGGCAGGTGCAGAGGCCGCCGTCGGAGAGCCCGAGGCCCACGGCCTGCGCACCCTGCGACTGGAGGATGCCGAGGAGCCGCACATGCGCGCTCCCGGCGAGGACGCCGACGACCTGGTCGATCGCCTCGCGCGTCGTGACGCGGATGCCCTCGATGCGCGGCGTCTCGATGCCGACGAGCTTGAGCTGGCGGTCGACCTGCGCGCCGCCGCCATGGACGAGCACGATGCCGCCGCCGCCAGACTTGCGGTTCGCGTCGTGAAGCGCCACAAGCCCCGCGAAGGCCTCCAGATGCTGTTCGGCCTGCTCGAGGAGCGCGCCGCCGATCTTGACGACAAGGGGTGCGCGGTTCGTCATGCGACGCCTCCTACCGCCGCCGGCAGGGCGCAGGAGCCGGCGAGGAACCCCGTGGTCTCGTCGAGTCCGAAGCGGATGTTCATGCACTGGACGGCCTGTCCCGCGGCGCCCTTGACGAGGTTGTCGATCGCGCTCTCGACGATCAGATGCGTTCCTTCGAGCGCGAAGCCGATGTCGCAGAAGTTCGTCCGCTCGACCGACGAGATTCCCGGCCAGCGGCCCGACTTGAGGACGCGTACGAACGGCCGGTTCGAATAGGCGGCGTCGAAGGCCGCGCGCACTTGCGCCTCCGTCGTGCCGCCCTTGAGCTCGACATGCACCGTGGCGAGGATCCCTCGGTCGTAGCAGCCGAGGTGGGGGGTGAAGATCGCGGGGATTCCGGCGTGCTCTGCGATCTCGGGGCGATGGCGGTGCTTGAAGACGCCGTACGCCTGCATCGAGACCTCGCAGAAGAGGCTCTTGACCTCGGCCTTCCGGCCGGCGCCGGAGACGCCGCTGACGGCGTCGACGATGGCGGGGCGGGTCATGTCGACGAGACCGGCCTCGACGAGCGGGCGGATCGCGAGGATCGACGCGGTCGGATAGCAGCCGGGCACCGCGACGAGGCGCGCCTTCGCGACCGCCTCGCCGTTGAACTCGGCGAGTCCATAGACGGCCTCTGCAAGCAGCGCGGGGAACTGGTGCGCGAAGCCATAGTTCTTCTCGAAGACCGCGCGGTCCGACAGGCGGAACGCTGCGGAGAGGTCGAGGACGACGATTCCAGCCTCGACGAGCGCCGGCGCGGCCTCGTGGGAAAGCTCGTGCGGCGTCGCGAGGAAGATCGCATCGAGGTCGAGCGCCTTCGCCGCGTCGACCGTGAACGGCTCGACCTTGAGCGCCCCGACCGGGAGCGACTCGAAGCGCGGGAAGAGGTCGGCCGCGGTCGGCGTGCCCTCGTCGGCCTTCCTCGACGAGCCGAACAGGCCGACGATCTCGGCGGCCGGGTGGTTGGCGAGGATGGCGAGGAGCTCGGCGCCCGCGTAGCCGCTGGCGCCGACGATGGCGACGCGGATCGAGCTGGAGGTGGAATCGCTGTTGTTCACTGGGGGAGGCTCCGCGCGGGGTCAGGCGAGCTGCGCGAGGGCGCGCAGCTCCTTCGCGATGCGTCGCGCGGCGAGCGGGGTGCTTGCCGCGAGGAAGACGGTGTCGTCGCCGGCGATGGTGCCGAGCA
>Ga0209770_10000293_pt1 | contig 28540 bp, 22 predicted proteins | sample LauGreSu1BDMLBDD_2_FD_187572 | JGI IMG/M metagenome (GOLD analysis project Ga0209770, IMG submission 187572) | Freshwater lake microbial communities from Lake Michigan, USA - Su13.BD.MLB.DD (SPAdes) (version 2) | ecosystem: Environmental > Aquatic > Freshwater > Lake | place: Lake Michigan, USA...
CTTGATCTCCATTGACTTTATTTCCAATCATCAATATGAGACCTCGAATCATCCCCCAAAGAATATAAAGAGCCATAACGTAAAATAGATATTCCCCTTTGCTATAGACAGTTATTGCAAAAGCCAGAAGACCAAGTATGAAAATTACAGGTCTTGCTTTAAAAGATCCTATTGTAGGTCGAGGAAGATTATCAAATTTTACGGTGCTGATCATTCCAAGGGAAACAATGATGATAATCAGTGAAGTAATGGGAATAAGTAGATTCGGTGGTATAATTCCCGATGGAGCAATGAAAATGCCATATGAAACAAGGGTCAATGCACCGGATGGGATCGGCATTCCAGTGAAATACAGCTTATCTTCAAATCCCGCCAATTGCACATTGAATCGAGCCAATCTATACACACCTGCAAGAGCGGATAGTGATGCTATCAATATACCCATTGGCCCGAGAGTAAATAGTATAGTCTTATACAGTAAAAACGAAGGAGCAACCCCAAATGAGACTGCATCACATAAAGAATCCAATTCAACCCCCAATTCACTCGTGGATTTGGTCAGTCGGGCCATCGTACCATCAAGTACATCAAATAATCCAGCAAGTACTATGAACATTCCTGCTTTGCTGATATCCCCTTCGGATATGGCAACAATAGCCGAAAATCCTGAAAAAAGATTAGCCAGTGTAAATAGATTTGGTATGATTGAACGAGTAATTCTCATGTAATAATTGTCTTATTCGGCAGAAGTGTTAGGCAAATATGGGAGAATTTCAACTAAATACTGCGATGCTTTCTCAAGATCTTCTTTACTTCCATTATTTTCGATGATGAAATCACATTGTTCTTTTAAAGAATCATCATTGATTTGGGTCTTCATTCTTGCTGTGATTTGTTCTTTTGTCATACCTCGATCCCTGATTAATCTCTCAAATCGAGTTTCTTGATGAGAAATAACTCCAATTATATAATCAAAGCCATCTCCTAAATCAAGTTCAAAGAGCAAAGCAATATCTATGATGACCACATCATGTTCTTGAGCCAATTCTTCAGCCATTGCAAACATTCTATCCAATACAACCGGATGCACGATTGCATTTAAATCGGACAAGTTTCGTAAGTCATTGGAAGCAAACACCTTTTCAGCTAATTCCGGTGCATTTAACATTCCGGATTGTGAATATAATTGTTCACCAAATCGATGAATAAGTGCATTTTTTACTGTTTCATCATGCTCCATCACAAATCGTGCTTCTTTGTCTGCATTGATGATTGGAAACCCTGCTTTTTCAAATATTTCAGCAACTGTTGATTTTCCGGATCCTATACCGCCGGTAAGCCCAATCAATAGTGGTTCACCTTCTATTTCATCATCATGATCTATGTCTGAGTCTGTATTCATTCGTTTAATGCGCTTTTGGATGGAAGAAAGGAATTTTTATGGAATAATCAACTGTTTGATTCATTGGTAAATCTACGGAATTTCGCTAATTTGCCATTATTCCATCACCTATGATATTACACACCGCTTCTAGGAGTACATTAGATGAAAATTGACGTCGTGATGCCAAAAATGGGAGAATCCATTCAGGAAGGCAAAATTTTACGCTGGCTGAAAAAGCCCGGTGATAAAGTCGAACGCGACGAGATCCTCTTGGAAATCTCCACAGATAAGGTCGACACCGAAGTGCCATCACCCTCCGCAGGTATTCTGACGGCGATTTTGGCCCAGGAAAATGATACAGTTGAAGTTGGAGCCATAATTGCAGAATTGAATTCAGATGCACAAGCTGCAGTTTCTGCTCCTGTAGCAACTCCAGCACCTGCTCCTGTAGTAGCTCCGGCACCCGCACCAGTTGCGGCTCCGACACCTGCTCCAGTTGCAGCTCCGGCACCTGTTGCTTCGGGATCAATGACTGATGTCGTGATGCCCAAAATGGGCGAATCAATCCAAGAGGGTAAAATCCTTCGATGGTTGAAAAAGCCTGGTGACAAAGTTGAAAGAGATGAAATCTTACTTGAAATTTCAACAGATAAAGTAGATACAGAAGTACCATCACCTGTTGCAGGGACTCTTGCAGAGCTACTTGCAGCTGAGGGTGACACAGTTGAAGTTGGCGCAGTCATAGCTCGATTGGGATCAGCAGGTTCAGTTGCTAGCGCACCTGCTCCAGCTCCTGCACCAGTGGCACCGGCACCAATTGCTGCTCAGGCTCCTGTACCTGTGCAAGCTGCTCCTGTTCATTCAGCACAATCTGCACCTATCACTTCCATACCAAGAACAAGCGGTTCACGCTTCTATTCTCCTTTGGTTCGTACAATTGCAGAGACAGAAGGTGTTTCCTTGCAAGAATTGGATACAGTTCAAGGAACAGGAATGGAAGGCAGGGTCACCAAACATGATATACTCGGTTATATCAGCAAGCGTGGCAATGCTCCTGTGATAAGTGCTCAACCAGTGATTCAACATGTTCCGGCACCTGCGCCCGCTGCTCCGATTGTGGCAACACCGGTACCAGCACCCGCTCCCGCACCGGTACAGACATATGTTGCAGCTTCAGCTAATTCCGGTACATTGACCAAATGGGGTCAGGATGTTGAAGTCATCCCAATGGATCGCGTGCGACAAATCATTGCTGATCACATGGTTCGTTCAAAACAAACTTCACCACATGTGACAAGCGTGGGTGAAGCCGATGTTACTCAACTCGTGAATTTCCGTGAAAAGAATAAATCTGCATTTGAACAAAGGGAAGGATTCAAGTTAACCTTGACTCCATTCTTTGCAAAAGCCATCATAGACGCGGTCAAAGAATTCCCACTCGTGAATGTTAGTGTTGATGGTACAAATATCATCCGCCACAAAAAGATCAATCTTTCATTTGCAACAGTATTGAATGATGGGAATTTGATTGTTCCCGTAATCAAGAATGGCGATATGATGAATCTAGTTGGCGTGAGCAGATCAATCAATGATTTGGCACTAAGAGCTAGAAGCAAGAAATTATCACCCGATGAAATTTCCGGCGGTACAATTTCCATGACCAATATGGGTGCATGGGGAAGTCTCTTTGGAACTCCGGTCATCAATCAACCACAATCTGCCATAATTGGAATTTATGCGGTTCAAAAGCGACCTGTTGTTCGCGAAATGAATGGTGAAGACATGATTGCAATCAGACAAATGATGTATGTTTCCATTACATATGATCATAGAGTCATAGATGGAGTTCTTGCTTCATCATGCCTCAGAGCAATCGTTCAAAATCTTGAAAAAATGAATGAATCCTCAATAGAGATATAATCTCCGTGATTCAAAACATGTTCATATCAATTTGTACTGCTTTGGCCCTAATCCTTCAGATTGGGGCTTTTGCAGTTCATTTTCATCAGCATTCTCATGAACATGAAATACTTTCCATAGACAACAAACAAGCTGGGAAAGGTCATCATTGCGATTTATGTGATGGTATTCTTCAAATTGCTTCTCCTTCAGCAATTGAGATTACTATCGTCAATACATGCTCATTACTTCCTTATCTCGAATTACCTTCCCTTTCCTCATTATCTCATTTCTCTGAAAGAGCATCTTCTAGAGCTCCTCCCATAGTGTAATTGAATATTTAATTACATCATTTTAGGAGCAATATCATGAAGCATATCTTTGGTATTGTGTTCTTCTTATTATGCTTACCATTTGTGCAAGAATTACGAGCACAAATGCGTGTTTTGCATATAAGCACAATACATATACAACAGCATAGCAAAAAACCACTGTCTTCTGTCCGTATTTCTTCCGGAAATACCGGTGCTATGACGGATATATCGGGTCATGTAGATCTTAATATTTCATTATCCGAACAAAAAATCAGCTTTTCAAAAGCGGGTTATATAGGTGGATCAATTATTATCCCGGCATCAAAGAATGATACTTCTTTGACACTAATTTTGCAACCTGCTGAATTTCAAGGCAAGGCAGTTCAAGTTACCGGCGATCGGAATTCTGTCTATGGAATTGCATCGCAAGATGTGAACATCATCAAGAGTGAGACATTGGACAAGCATCGCGGACAAACTCTTGGAGAGACACTCAAGAGAGTGACCGGCCTACATACTTTACAGACCGGACCTAGTATTTCCAAGCCAGTTTTACGAGGAATGCACAGTCAAAGGCTCTTGATTGCCAATGCAGGAATTGCTCAGGAAGGTCAGCAATGGGGCTCGGAACATGCCCCTGAAATTGATGCTTTTTCCATAGGATCTGTTGAGATTTTGAAAGGAGCCGCCGGTGTGGAATATGGTCCGGGAGCAATGGGCGGAATGATACGCATCATTCCACCTGAAATTCCGGATACAGCTCATCTTCATTCTTCGATCACTTTGCAGGGTCAAACCAATAATTGGCAAGGTGCATTATCGCCTTCCCTATCATGGGGTACGCGTTTTGAAAATAATGATGCATTTGGTTTGCGCGCTCAGATAACCGGCAAGCAATCAGGTAATGCAAGTACTGCTGATTATGTACTTGGCAATACAGGATACACCGAGCTCAATGGACAAATTCAAGGGAAATATGCATTCTCCACCGGCGAAAATATCCAATTCACTACAAGTTCATTCAATACCGAACTAGGAATTTTCAAAGGGAGTCATATTTCCAATGCAAGTGATTTATTGAGAGCTATTGAGAATGGTCATCCCTTGCAGAATTATGATTTCACTTATGATATTGGATTTCCAAAGCAACAGATTCAACATCGTCTCTTGAGTATACAAGGAAATATTCCACTTGAGGGAATTGGACTCCTAGAAGCCACTTATGGATGGCAATTCAATGATCGATCAGAATTCGATGCTCATAATTTAAGAGTACCAAAAGACTCCGCAAGTCAATTAGAACAATTATTGGTAAAACCGGCAATGCGATTGCTCTTGGAGACATATTCCGGTGACATCAAACTCAAAGCGATACAATTGGATGAACATATCAGTGCGACAGTAGGTATTTCTAGCCAATTCCAACAAAATAAGCGTCTCGGGAAAGTAGTCCTGATTCCCGATTATTTCATGACGGCTCTAGGAGCTTATGCCATCGGCAATATTATGTTCGATGACATTATCATTAGTGGTGGTGCTCGTTATGATACAAGATCCATCAACATTGACAAATATTCATCGCCTACACGATTGATCAATGACTCTGTATTGAATTATAGTGGTTTTTCTCTTAGTGGTGGATTTATGTGGCAAATGCAGGAGCATTTGAGACTATCCTTGAATATGGGTCAAACATGGCGACCACCTCAAGTGAATGAACTATACAGTTATGATATTCACCATGGTACTGCACAATTTGAAATTGGGAAAAGAGATTTGTTGCCTGAACAATCACGCACCATTGATCTTTCTTTGCTTTATGACACCCATGATTTTTCTTTTGATCTATCCCTTTTTCACAATCAATTTGACGGATTCATTCTTCTTCAACCCGATAGAGCACGACCAACATTAACAGTTCGAGGGAGTTTCCCCACATTCAGGTATGATCAAGTTCAAGCGGCAATGTATGGAGTAGAAATTCAGGGAGATTACACATTCGATGATTGGTTGACTTGTTCACTACAAGGTTCAATGATTCGTGGTGATAATCAATCTAGTGGAAATCCATTATTCATGATTCCTGCAGACAGGGTAAGTGGATCATTGCATGCACATAGAGAATCTTTCCTTGATGTATTTGGTGACGCCTTCATTGAATTTCGCATGACCCATGTTCGCAGACAGGACAGATTCGACCCCAATTTGGATTATACTTCCCCACCTCCTGCATATACTCTATTTGACATCAATATAGGTGGTACCATTCTTCATGGTCCACTCAAAGGGATTGCAACAAATCTCTCATTTCAAAACATAGGAGATATCGCATTCCGTGATTATCTCTCAAGATATCGATATTTCGCATTGGACACAGGATTCAATTGTGTCTTTAGAATGACAATACCAATTCTTTAATTACATTTTGGAAATAAATATGAAACACTTCATCTCATCATTTTTTGCTTTGGCAATTGCAATCGGAATAAGCTCATGCGGAATCAATGACCATGATCACGACCACGATCAAGATCATGATTATGCAACCACAGTGATTGTTACATTGATAAATCAAAGCAATACAGCCGATACCATAAAAGCAGTATGGAAAGACTTGGATGGTCCTGGTGGCGCGGCACCTAGCATCATTGATACGATTTCACTAAAATCAGATATCACATATGTAGGATCAATTGAATTATACAATGAATCCAAGTCTCCAAAAACTGATATTACTCAAGAAATAAAAGCTGATGATTATGAACATCAGTTCTTTTTTACTCCTAGCACAGGAATTGCAAGTTTGGTAGAATGGACGATTACAGACAAGGACAGAAACAATTTACCGGTAGGATTGACATTCCAAGTAAAAACTAAGACAGGAGCAGGTAATAAAGGTGCTGTGAATATCGTATTGTCCCATTATGATTCAATGACTAAAAATGGAACAAGCAAGAGCTTGGAGTCCGATATTGACATCGATTACCCGGTTATCATTGGTAATTGATAATATTCCTTTATTATCTTCATGAATTCGTACTATGGCGCTTGTAAAAGCGCCATTTTTCTTGGTAAAATGCCATAGTTCTCGTATCATTGCAGTATCCAACCCATTCAATTTTTCAAGTGCATGCGCTTATGTTTCCTCGTGGAGATGATGGCTATTCAAAGAAGCGACAAGCTCAGTTTTTGTCTGAGACTTTACGCTCTTGTTTACATGTGCTCAATACGGGAAAAGGAGCCTTGCCTGCCATAGAAATTATGGAAGCGCTCATTCATCATTGCATCGAAGAGGGATTTGATGCAGATGCTCTTCGCATTTCAGAAGCACTGATTGAGCGAGAGCCATTTTCATCAGATGCATGGCATTTGCGTAGTCTTGCACAGGCACATGCCGGTGACAAAGGGAATGCATTGATTTCCATAACAAAAGCATTGGCATTAAATCCGAATGATGCCGGCATACAAATCACTCATACAATGCTTCAAGAGCATTTGCTAACGAAAGATGAAGTACTAGGAAATTACCATGCATTGCTAGAAACTCATCCCGGAAATGATGAAATACTCTATGCTTTGGGTCAATATTATGAGAAGCAAGGTTTGTACAAAGAAGCGATAAAGGTTTTCTCATTTCTTGAACACAGCGAAGAATTCAGCAAACATGCTTTGTCTGATTTGGGTTATTGTCATGATTGTCTTGAAGAGTATTCCCAGGCACTCACTTGGTATGACAAATATCTTGATTTGGAACCCTATGATCCAATCATTTGGTTCAACAAGGCCGTGGTATTATGTCATTTAGAACAATACAATGATGCTATCTCATGTTATGATTTTGCCCTTGCGATAAAAGATGATTTTGCCGGAGCATGGTATAATCGCGGAAATGCATTAGGGTCGCTTGGTCGTTTACTTGAGGCAATAGAATCTTATAAACAAGCATTGATTCATGAACCAAATGATGTTGCCGGATGGCATAATCTTGGAAGCACTCTTGAAGAAACCGGTGCATTTCGTGAGGCAATTGAAGCTTTTTCCATGGCAATCATCCATGATTCAATGCATTATGAATCGTATTATGGAAGAGGCTCTTGTCATGATGCTCTGGAAGAATATGGTTCAGCAATCGCAGATTATGATAAAGCCCTATCCCTCTATCCTTCCTATCCCGAAGTTTGGCAAGCAAAAGGAGATGCTCTTTTCAATATTCAAAAAATGGAAGAAAGTCTCATTTGTTATAAACAGGCATTGAAACTTTCACCTGATTCCGTCGATTGCGCCATTGATTGCATTCATACATTGCTTGAAATGAAGAAATTCAAAGAAGCACATGATTTGATTGAACAATATATCATTCGCTTCCCTTTGAATGCAGATTTATTCTATCAACATGCAAAAATTATGGCTGTTGTCGGAAAAGAAGCAGATATCATCAATAGTTTAAGAATTGCACATTCAATTCAGCATTTGGAAAAAGATGATGTTGAAAAAGATTTTGCAGATCATTTGGGCAAGCAACAAATAGCACAAGTTTTTCTATCATAATTTTCACTGTTCTTACCACTAGGAGTTTTTCATGAAAATGACTGTCATTGGTGCCGGTAATGTAGGCGCCACAACAGCACAGAGATTGGCTGACAAGCAACTCGCCACAGAAGTAGTATTATTGGATATCGCTGAAGGCATTCCACAGGGAAAAGGTCTTGACATGTTTGAGTCCATGCCCGTTGAAGCTTCAGATTGTAGAATCTTGGGAACGAATTCCTATGAAGACACAAAAGATTCTGCAATTGTGATAATCACTGCAGGACTTGCCAGAAAACCAGGCATGAGTCGTGATGACTTGCTCGCCGCAAATGCCAAGATCGTTGGATCATGTGCAGAACAAGCCGCGAAATATTCACCGAATGCATTCTATATCATCGTGTCTAATCCACTTGATGTCATGACTTATGTCGCGCTTCAAAAAACAGGTCTTCCAAGAAACAAAGTTCTCGGGATGGCAGGTGTTTTGGACACCGCACGCTATCGTACATTCCTCTCAATGGAATTGAATGTTTCCGTTGAAGACATTCAAGCATTCGTGCTGGGTGGACATGGCGACACCATGGTTCCCCTTCCCCGTTATACAACAATCGCCGGTGTTCCAATCACTGAATTATTGCCACAAGACAGAATTGATGCGATTGTCAAAAGAACACGCGAAGGCGGAATTGAAATCGTAAATCATCTCAAAACTGGCAGTGCATATTATGCTCCATCCGCCGCAGCGGTTCAAATGGTTGAATGTATCGTTAAAGATAAGCGCCGCATTCTTCCATGTGCAGTTATGCTCAATGGCGAATATGGTTTGCACGATGTGGTTGTAGGCGTTCCTATCAAGGTTGGAAAAAATGGCATGGAAGATATCTTCCAAATCACATTGGATGAGCATGAAAATGCTGAATTGGTAAAATCAGCCAATGATGTGAAAGCCACTATGGAAAAACTTGCATCAATGGATTATTAATTGAACAATTGAATATTCATACCGATTGTCTTTCGGGGCAATCGGTATTATCTTTTTTTGATGGAGAGTCAAGAATATGTCTAAAGCAAAAGGAAAACAATCGAATCATGCTTCAAGCGGATCTTTTTTGTTTATTCCCGAAAAATATCGAGATGGAGCTTATATCACAGCGCTCATTATTGCTGTGATTCTTTTCTTGAGTCCTGCATTGTTTACCGGTGGTAATTTCAATGCATCCGATAATATTGCTTCGGCAAGTTTTGAGACTTTCCTCAATAAAGCCAAAGAACAAGGTGAATTTCCGCAATGGCTACCATATATTTTCAGTGGTCTGCCCAGTTATGCGGCATTATTGACCACGGGTGAGAGATCATGGGATTTCTTGGCCACGATGTATTTTGGAACAGCAAAACTCTTTGGCGGAATATTCAACAATGATGCCGCAAGAATTGCATTTCATTATATGATGTATGCAATTGGGATGTATTTATTGATGCGATCCAAAGGCAAAGAACGATTTATCTCATTTGCGGTAGGATTTGCGGCCGTATTTTCGACATTCATCATAACTTGGATCATGATTGGTCACAATACAAAGCCAATTGCTTTGGCGATGTTTCCATTCATTCTTCTTTTCCTTGAAAGACTTCGATCCGGTTGGTCATTGTTTCATGCATCAGCTCTCATCATAGCCGTTCATGTACTGGTTGAATCAACCCATGTTCAGATGGCATATTATGGTGTCATCACATTTGCATTATATCTCATTGCAACAGGCATCTCAAGTATCATCAAGAAAGAATCATTGCTGGGTGTGGCCCGTTCCTCCATGGCATTGATTGTGGCAGGTATTTTGGCCTTTGGAATGTCGGCAGACAGATATTTAAGTGTATTGGAGTATAAGCCCTATTCCACTCGTGGATCAGCTCCAATTGAACAAATAGAAGGAAAAAAGCAGGACAATACTGGTGGTTTTGATTATGAATATGCTACCAATTGGTCTTTTAGTCCTGAAGAAACTCTCACATTCCTTATCCCAAATTATTTTGGATTCGGAAAATTGGAATTCAAGCCGAAAGGATCTACTGATGGACAAATGATTCAACCATATTGGGGTCAGATGCCATTCACTGATGCAGCAAATTATATGGGCATCGGAGTTTTGGCACTGGCAATCATCGGAATCATAGCCTATAGAAAAGAGATCTTCATTCATTATTTGATTGTATTGGCTCTTCTCTCACTCTTTCTTTCTTTTGGTAAAAATTTCCCTCTAGTATTTGACTTGTTCTATTACAATCTTCCGGGTTTCAATAATTTCCGAGCACCCATGATGGCATTATGCGTAATGCAATTTGCCGTACCCATTCTATTTGGTTATGGACTTTCCGCATTGAATGAATGGCGGAATTCAGGTTGGGAAATGAGTAAGAATACAATGCTTGGAATGACCGGAGCGATGGGATTATTACTCATCTCAGGATTTTTAGTTTCTGAGTCCGGATATATCGCCGATGTTCAAGCAGCTGGTAAAGTACCCGAACAATTATTTGAATTTCTCTATGAACAAATGAAAGCCGATTGGCTCCTTACCTCGTTCATAGGTCTCGCCGTGATGATTTTGTCAATTCTATATGTAAGAGGCACTCTTTCAAAAGGCATATTCTACACTGCAATAGGTGCCTATCTTTTCATTGATTTGTGGAGAGTTGCATATAGACCAATGGAAGTTGAGAAAGGCGATATCATCAAGTCGGAATTCGCTCAACCGGAGTTTATTTCTTTCATGAAAAATGACAAATCTGTATTTCGCATCGCAGATCTTGTCTATATGAGCATGGGAAAAACAAATATCCCCGCTTATTTTGAATTGCAGAATGTACATGGATACCATTCAGCAAAAATGAGAGTCTATCAAGATCTACTAGATGTTGCTGGTGGTGGTGGTGGAAATTACATTACCAATATATTTCTCCTCAATCTCCTGAATGTAAAATACATGTCTGCGCCTCAGCAATTGTTCCAAGGCATCAAACCTGTATTTGAAGGAACTATGCAGACAGAGCAAGGTCCTATTCCTACATTGGTTTATGAGAATCCAACAGTTCACCCGAGAGCATTTTTTGTCGATTCTGTAAAGAAAGATTCCCCACTATCCATTCTTCATCATTTGCGCGATGGAGATTTCAATCCTAGATCAGTTGCCTTTATTGAAGATAATTTGCCAAGAAGTATTGAGCCTGCAGGACCAAATGCAAAGGCCACTCTCATAGGATTTGAAAATCATAAAGTCACATTCAAAACAGATAATCCAGGTCATAATTTCCTGCATGTGAGTGAAGTATATCTACCTATCGGTTGGAAATGCACCATTGATGGCAAAGATGCTCCAATTCACAAAACGAATTATGCACTTCGAGGTGTAATTGTTCCACCCGGAAAACATACTGTTGAATTCACTTATCACAGCGACATTTTCAATATCGGAAAGACAATAAGTTTGAGTGTGAATATTGCCACTACTTTAAGTTTGCTCCTTGCTTTCTTTTTGCAAACAAGAAAAAAGAACAAAGTTGAATCAAATGATGAGAAGCACTCATCATGAGTAGAAAAAAACAACAGGAAAGAGTATATGAAACATTATCCATTCAAAGCATGGGTAATGAAGGCGTCTCAATAGCAAGAAATGAAGAAGGCATCGTACGATTTTTGAAGTACGGTGCGCCAGGTGATATTGTTCATGCGGAGATTAGACAAAAGCGCAAGAAATTTGCAGAAGGAATCATTCAGCAGGTCATCGAACCATCACCTGATAGAATTGAACCTAGATGTGAGTATTTCACGCACTGCGGGGGTTGTTCATGGCAACATCTCAACTATGAACAACAGCTTCATTGGAAAAGACAGATAGTTGAAGATGTCTGTACTCGCATTGGTAAATTTCCATTTCCCGAAATCGAGTCTACATTACCCTCTCCAAGGCAATTCAATTATCGCAATAAGATGGAGTTTTCATTTGGTTCATCAGCGTGGTTAACCGAAGACCAGATTGCTAGCAATGAAGAATTCAGAAAAGGTTTTGCTTTTGGTTTACATGTTCCCGGAAGATTTGATAAGATCATGAATATCGAGGAATGTCATTTGCAATGCACAGATGGCAATATTCTTCTCGATGCCATACATGCAAAAGCACATGAATTAGAACTCTCCGGTTATGATCCACGATCACATGAAGGATTCCTTCGGTCTCTGATCATCAGATCTTCAAAGCATTCCTCTGAAATCATGGCTATACTCATAACTCAGGAGCCTAATTCTGAACAAGAAGAGGCCTTTATTGCATGGTGGCATACAATCAGAAGCGCCTTCCCTTTTATAACATCAGCATTACATTGCATCAATCTCTCTTGGTCGCCAATGGCTCAAGGAGATATTGTTTTTTCCGATGGTCCATTATACATCACAGAATCCATTCTTGATATCAAATACACGATATCTCCTTTTTCTTTTTTTCAAACGAATTCCTATCAATTGGATCAATTTGTAGCTCGCATCATTGATCAAGCGCAGATTGATTCGAATGCACATGTTTGGGATCTATATTGTGGCGCCGGAACAATCACATTCCCTGCTGCGAAAAAAGCACATTCAGTTATTGGTATTGAACTTTCTGAATCTTCAATTGCAAATGCAAAACACAATCAATCACTGAATGATATTCATAATTCTGAATTCTTTGCTCATGATTTGCATATTACTTCAGCGATTGAATTATTGAAATCTCTAAAACAACCTGATATCATCATCATAGATCCACCTCGTGCCGGAGTGCATGAAACATTACTTAGACATATGCTTGAAATTTCTCCAAAACGCATTGTTTATGTAAGCTGTAATCCAGCCACTCAAGCAAGAGATATAGCTATATTGTCAGAGAAATATGAAGTTACTTCCATGATTCCCGTTGACATGTTTCCACAAACAGCCCATGTTGAAAGTATTGGAACACTTGAATTAAAATCTCAGTGATCTGAAATCTTTCACTATTTTGAATGGTATAATGTATTGGAACTACAATGATACGCTTATTCATTCTTTGTCTATTCTTGCCCGTTTTACTTCATTCCCAGGATTCAACCATTCAATATGGTTCAAATGCTCCTTATGCATTTGGATTCCTTATTGGACATAGTTCCATATCGAATCAAAGTAAGATTCCAGTCATCCCCAATGCCTTGACATGTGGTCAATTCGAAGATGGTAATTCCAATGGTTTATCAATGGGAATCTTTGGAGAATTGACACTCATACCTTCATTTCTCACTATCTCAGGTCGTGCTTATTATGCACAACATCCAGGTGCATTGCAATCTTCACAGTGCGAGTATATTGTCTATAATCAACAATCAGGAACATATGACTCACTGAGATTGAAGAATCAATACACAGTCAGTCTCGACAGAATGCTCTTTGATATCGGCTTGTCATTATATCCAATTCCCGAATTCCCATTATTTCTTCGTGGTGGTGCATCTGTTGGATTTGGTATTTCCGAAAACTCATATGAAAGAACACAAACAATAATTGAACCTGCATATGTAAACTTTCCAAATGGCTCAAAAACAAGAGTAATTGATAAAGGAAATGCTGAAACAAATACACTTTTAGGTGCAAATGCTTCGATTGGATATCATCTACACTTATCGCCTACTTTTTCAATCATGCCTGAAATTGGCTATACTCATGCTTTTACGAGTTTACTCAAGAATGAAGATTGGAAGTATCAGTCATATGACATAAAACTTGGTTTGACATATAGACCACTTGATGAAAAAGTTAGAGATATACCCAAAGAACCGGAACCTCCAATCATTATTGCTGAGGAAATTCCACCTCCACCGGCTCAGGCAATTGTGAACCCAATTCGATTTGCAAATATCAATGCACCTGATTTGGAATTACAACAAACCATCATCACACAAACTTTTCCAATTTTACCCTATATCTTCTTCGATCCGGGTTCAGTAGTACCGAATTCAATAAAAACCAATGTAAGTCCGGATTTTCGCGAAGATCAAGTTTCATCAAATACTTTAGAAACATATAACAATCTATTGGGCATCATTGCAAAAAGAATGTTGAATTCTCGAGATTCAAAAATCACATTGATTGGAAATTCAGATGGCAAGGAAAAATCAAATCTGAAAGAGCGCAAAGCTCTCGCTCAAGAAAGAGCCCAATCTGTAAAGGATATCTTTGTGAACAATTGGGGTATACAGCCTGATAGAATACTCATTCAATCACGAGATATTCCAAGAATCTTGTCGAATAAGGAATACATTGAAGGTGATGCCGAAAACAGAAGAGTGGAAATTGAAACGAATTCACCTGAGATATTGAGTCCGGTGATATACTCCAAATTCAATGAATATTTTCCCATACAAAATACTGTCAGCATTGCATTGGAAACAGATGGAAAAGCAGAGATTACTGATTGGAAATTAAGTATCCTTCATCACGACAAACAATTATATGCAAAGAGTGGCATTCAATTACCCAATGCTAAATTTGACATACCATTGGATTCTGGAATCATTTCATCATTGGGAAATACAATCTCCGGCATGCAAGATTCGGTAGACATCCTTTTGGAATTCAAATTAGCTTCCGGAGAAGTATTGTCAAGCAAAACAAAACAATCAATCAAGAATACAAAGAATACCTATGAAATCAGCAGACTGAGTCTGATTGTTTTTGAATATGATGAAAGTACACTTTCCGATAAGAATGCAATGATGATGCGAGATTTTCTCAAGAAAGAGATTGGTCCCCAATCGAAGATTGACATAACTGGTTCAACAGACAGGTTGGGCGAGGCCATATATAATGTTGAATTATCCCAGGATAGAGCAAAAGCAGTTCAGAAATACATGCGCTCAGTGCAGAACAACTTGAATATTACTTCTGTTAGAGGCATCGGATCCTCACGGATGTTGTTTGATAATTCTCTTCCGGAAGGTCGCTATTATTGCCGAACTGTTTCCATTGAAGTGAAAAACCCAATTCAATCATTACCAGGCAAATAGACTGTCAAGCTATTATTTACAGCATTAAATTCAGTTTTGAATACCGGTAAATTTGTTGCAGTTCCTTGATTCGGTTGCTTGATAACTTCTCCGGTCAATGGACTGAATTCGGCAAAATGGCAAGGACAGAATATCGTTGGTTTATCCATCGAAGGAATATTCACTTGACATCCTTGATGCGTACAAAATGAAGAAAGTGCAAGAAATGAATCATTATCGACTCTAATGATAATGAAGTCTTCGCCATTATTGAGCGATGAATCATTATAATACATAGCTCCACCAATTCGAGTCAAATCTACATTTTTCGGATCATCGATCGCTATTATCAAGGGGAAAGTAGTTTCTTGTGGTTGAATCGGATCTTCATTCATTTCACAAGAAGATAGAATTGACATGATAGATCCCGCACAAATTGTAATGCCAAGTCCTTGAAGTCCTGACTTTATGAATTCTCGGCGTACTTGATTGTTCATATTCATCATTTCAATAATAAAGATGTAATTGAGCGCCCCATCTACCTATCATACCGGGACGATATGTGTCAAATATTCTATACTCGGGTCGAAATTCAACATTAGGTAATACAAATATCTGTGCCCCAATGATGAATTGTCTGATTATTGTTGACTGCATATTTGCATCTTGATTCAATTCAGCATATTCCGATCGAAAATATGGAAGCAACCAAGGTTCAATCTGATACATGAGTTCTGCTGAAACAGTTCTCGATTCGCCGGGTCTGAAAGTTATACTTCGCGGTTCAATACTTCGATCATGCGAAATGTTTGATAAAGTCGATTCCATATTCAATGACAATCGATCTGTCAGGCCGACTCCAAGCATCAACTGCGTGATAGACATTTCCCCATTGACTAAGATTGATGCGCCAATATATGTATTCAGCGAATTTTCAAAGAATCTTGGCCAAAACATGATTCTTGATGTAAAAGCTAATGAACCTGAAGTGTCATGAGTCACTGCATTTTGATTGAGTATTGCATTGGAAAATACACCTGCATGAATACTCAACCAATGCAATCCTTCATATCCCAATTCTATTCCCGGACTTGCAAAATGAGGCGCAATAAGGGACATTTGACTATAAGGAGCTAATATTTCAGGGGTTAACCAATCAGCCGCTATCTGTCTATTGAGTGTTGTATGATCATCATTCTTTATACCAATCGTTGGTTGAAACATCCCGATTCTGACTTGTGGAAGATCAATTCCGGGTTGCAATAATACTGATCCCGACCACGACTGTTGACCTTTATAGCGGATTGGACCTACATTATAGGCCCCTTCTATGCCAAGCCATGGTGTGAACTGATGATGTCCATATATTGAAAATTGCATTGGAAAAAATGATGCTTCACTCTCAAGATTTCTTGACCTGATATACTGAAATCTCATGTCGAAACCAATATTGGATTTAGCACCGATCCATTCTCTTAGAGTATCTTGAATTCCCCAAAAGTCTTCCATGATGCCTTTTGCCGGTTGCAATGCTGAGACATCACGATATGTATACCAACCAAGATCATTGCGAGTTCCGCCTCCCTGTTGATTCACATGACAGCTCGAACAACGATTACCTGATAGTAAACTCATCTGTGGGAGAGCAAGTATATCAAAAACAAAAGAAAATGATATAATCACAATGAGAATCAACTGTTTCATATTTCAAGTCACTTATGATGAGCCGGAAAGAAGAATCATTACAATTCTTGGGGACTATGCTTGCAATAAGGCAAAGAATTTGAATATAAGGAGACTTTATCCCCGAAGATTCCCTTAAATATCGTATATTTTGGGTTAAACCATACCATTGTTTCGACAGATTTACAGTCATGCATCAGTCAAAGATTTTCATACCAACATTGAAAGAAGCCCCTGCAGAGGCGCAAATTCCATCGCATATTCTCATGATGCGTGCCGGTCTCATCAGACAACTCGGCGCAGGTATTTTTTCTCAGCTCCCTTTGGGATATAGATCACTTAAAAAAGTACAACAAATCATTCGTGAGGAAATGGATGCGATTGGCGGACAAGAATTTCATCTTCCCGCTTTGAATCCTATTGATATCTGGGAACAAACGGGTCGTGTTGAAGCGATGGGTGATGTGATGTTCCACATCAAGAATCGCGATGGATTGGTTCTAGCACCGACTCATGAAGAAATCATGACATATCATGCCAGACAGCATATCAAATCATATCGTGACATGCCACAAATCTGGTATCAGATACAAACAAAGTTTCGCAATGAACCAAGACCGAAATCAGGCGTTTTGCGTGGCAGACAATTCACCATGAAAGATGCTTATTCTCTCGATAATTCAAGAGAGGGTCTTGATAAGAGTTATGACTTACATGCAATCGCTTATCGAAACATCTATCAGCGTTGTGGGTTGAAATTCTTTGTTGTTGGAGCTTCTTCCGGCGCAATGGGTGGAAGTGCTTCACAAGAGTTCATGGTGGAATCACCCTATGGCGAAGATACATGTGCAATTGATGAAATATCTGGATATTCAGCTAATATTGAAGTTGCGGTAAGTGCAGTGAATCCAATTGGAAGAATAGACAATACTAATTCCATTGAAGAATTCCCTACACCCGGAGCAAAGACGATAGATGAACTTGCAACAGGATTTGAACTTGATGTGAATCGATGCGCAAAATCAGTGGTTTATATCGCAGATTCCAAAGCTTATCTCATCTTGATGCGTGGAAATGATCAATTGAATGAAGCCAAGTTTCAGAATTATGTAAAAGCCATTCAATGTCGTCCGGCGGAACCTGAAGAATTATTCGAGCTAACCGGAGCACATGCCGGTTCAATTGGTCCGATAGGGCTTTCATCAGAAATCACGATTCTTGGTGATTTATTGCTTGAACATGCGAATGGTCTTGTAAGCGGTGCAAACAAAGATGGTTTTCATTTGAAAAATATCGATCTTGACAGAGATTGCACTATTTCTGCTTTTGCCGATTTTAGAACAGTGCTCGAAGGCGAACCATGCATTTCGGGTGGAAATCCACTCCGAATCGTAAATGCAATTGAGGTTGGGCATATATTCAAATTGGGAACAAAATATTCCGAAGCATTAAATGCGGTGTTCCTTGATGAACATGGAAAAGAGCAACCAATCATCATGGGTTCTTATGGAATCGGACTTGAGCGCATCATTGCATGTGCGATTGAACAACACCATGATGAAAAAGGGATTGCATGGCCAGTATCAATTGCCCCATATACAGTGCAATTGATTGGTCTTGGATTGCATAAATCCGAAGAAGCTGTAAAGGCATGTAAAGCAATTCACGATGCATTGGAACAAAAAGGGATAGATGTACTATTTGACGATCGTGATGTATCACCCGGAATCAAGTTCAATGATGCAGATTTGATTGGACTTCCCTATCAATTGATTGTTGGTGAAAAGGGCTTGCAACAAGGTCAATTCGAACTTAAAATCAGAAAAACACATGAGCGCTTGTCAATTGCGATTTCCTTGGATGATACAATGGTATCAACTGTTGTGAACGCAATTCAATTGCAAATGAACATAATGGGACAATGATGTCATTAATCGCAGATTTACATACACATACCACATACTCTGATGGAATTCTTTCTCCGGAGCAACTTTTGGATAAAGCCAAGAGTGTAGGTCTGCATTCATTGGCTATCACTGATCATGATACCATGCAAGGATATATCCATGGTGTAGAATATGCAAATTCCATTGGCATCCAATTGATACCCGGTTTGGAATTGAGTTGTTATGAACAAGGAAGAGATTATCATTTACTTGGATTTTTCACCGATCCCGATAATCCACAATTGAATCATTATCTGACCATGTTCAAGCATGAAAGAGAAAAAAGAGCTGAACGCATTGTGAAGAAACTCAATAATGCGAATATGTCGATCACAATGGACGATGTTTTGCAAAAGGCCGGAAAAGCTCCGGTTGCCAGACCACACATTGCATCAGTAATGATTGACAAGTCATATATAAATGACCTGAAATCTGCATTTGACAAATATCTTAGCTTCGGCAAGCCTGCTTATGAACCCAAATGGAACTTCCCTGTTGAATTAGGCATAAAAATTATCAATGAAGCAGGTGGTGTTGCTGTATTGGCACATCCCGGACGATATCTTCCTCAACAAGTGCTCTCTCGTTTCATCAAGCAGGGATTGGATGGCATAGAAGCCGTTCATCCATCACATTCCTATGAAACTCAGCAGTATTATCGCTCAATCATAGATCAATATTGCTTGCTTTGGACAGGCGGTTCTGATTTTCATGGAAGTCGAGAATACGATGAAACCAACTTTGGGAAGTTTACAGTCAGTACAAGCGCCATTGATGCCATCCAATCATATTTAAAACATTGATATAATTTAGAAATGAAAGCTACAATCATCGAAGGACATTTTGATGTCCAGAATGCAAAAATTGCAATAGTCGCAGCTCGCTGGAATGGTTTTATTGTTAATAGCCTCATTCAAGGAGCATTGGATGCATTGAACAGACATGGCGTGGAAGAATCTACAGTGACACTGACATATTGTCCGGGTTGCTATGAAATCCCACTTGTCACTCAATCACTTGCAAAGTCCGGTAAATATGATGCCGTTATCACTCTTGGAGCTGTCATCCGCGGTGCCACACCACATTTTGATTATGTGGCATCTGAGGTGTCAAAAGGTGTGGCTCAAGTTGGTCTCGAATCAGGCATTCCTTGCATTTTCGGTGTTTTGACAACTGATACAATCGAACAAGCAATCGAAAGAGCGGGAACAAAAGCAGGAAATAAAGGCGCCGAATCAGCAGTGGCTGCAATTGAAATGATTTCACTCATGAAAAAGTTAGCTTGAAACTCGACAATTCAATACTAAGCAGATCATTCGATCTGCTTTTTTTTTGTAGTTTTCCCATCATTCATCATCCAGCAATAGATCATGGAATCGATTTCTTCTCTACTCCAAGAACATAGAATTTTTAATCCTTCCAAGGAGTTCTCCCAGAATGCAAATATTGGTTCCATGGAATCATATGCAAGCATGAGGCAAATTGCGAATCTTGACCCATTGACTCATTGGAATGAACAAGCAAACAAAATTCATTGGTTTTCAAAATGGGAAACGATACTCGATTGGAAATATCCTCATGCACAGTGGTTCAAAGAAGGATATACAAATGCTGCATTCAATTGTTTGGATATTCACAAGAATACTCCCACAATGCAAAAGACTGCATTGCTATGGGAAAGAGAAGATGGTTTACGGCAATCACTAACATATGAGGAATTACATTCCAAAGTATGTCTTCTTGCAAATGCACTTCAATCCATTGGGATCGTAAAAGGAAATGTGATAACGATTTATATGGGTATGAATCCAGAAGCCATCATCGCAATGCTGGCATGTGCTCGTATCGGCGCAGTGCATAATGTTGTATTTGGTGGTTTCTCATCAGACGCACTTCGAGATCGCATCAATGATTCTTCATCTGTTTGCATCATTACGCAGAATGCGACACTGAGACGCGGAGCATCAATTCCATTATTGACTTCAGTTGAACAAGCCGTCAAGGAATGCCCTACTGTTCAATCAATTATCTGCAAAGATGCAATCAATATTGTATCTCCATTGATTCACGATTGGGATACAATCCTCTTGAATCAGAATGATATTTGTGAAGCAGAACATCTTGAGAGTGAGCATCCTTTATTCTTTTTGTATACAAGCGGATCGACAGGAAAGCCCAAAGGACTTGTTCATACAACAGGTGGTTATCTAACTCATGTCCGATACTCTTTTGAAATGGTATTCGATCCCAAACCGAATGATATTTATTTCTGCAGTGCTGATATTGGTTGGATTACTGGACATAGTTATGTGGTATATGGTCCTCTCATGCATGGCATGACAATACTCATCTATGAAGGAGCTCTCAATCATCCGCATCCCGGTAGAATATGGGAATTGATTGCATCTTATGGTACCACAATTCTGTACACCGCACCAACAGCCATTCGATCATTCATGGGAGCGGGAAATCACATACCTGAAAAATATGCACTAGATTCACTTCGATTATTAGGAACAGTAGGGGAACCAATCAATCCAGAAGCATGGATGTGGTATCATGAAGTTATCGGTAAGTCAAGGTGTCCGATTGTGGACACTTGGTGGCAAACAGAAACGGGTGGAATCATGATTGCTCCTGTCCCCGGCGCAGTTCCCACAAAACCCGGCACGGCAACACTTCCCTTACCCGGAATCTTGGCAGATGTCATTAAGAAAAATGGTGAATCATGTCTAGAGAATGAGGGTGGTTATCTTACTATTACATATCCTTGGCCGGGAATGGCAAGAACCATTTTTGGCGATGATGAACGATATAAGAGTGTTTATTGGTCCGAGTTCCCCCCGAATGACTTACATCAAGGCATGTATTTTACCGGAGATGGGGCAAGAAAAGATGAGGATGGATATTTCTGGATTATGGGCAGAGTGGATGATGTAGTGAATGTGAGCGGACATAGACTTGGCACTGCAGAAATCGAAAGTGCACTTGTTTCTCATCCCGCCATAGCAGAAGCTGCAGTCGTTGCCAGACCGGATGAAATCAAAGGTAATGTACTCATTGCATTTGTAACAGTCATTCAGCAGAAAAATATGGATCTGTCTACCTTGGAAAATGAGCTTAAGCAACATGTAGCAAAGGAAATCGGGGCTCTGGCAAAGCCCGAAGAGATACGATTTACGAGTAGTTTACCCAAAACAAGAAGCGGTAAAATCATGCGGAGATTACTCAGAGAATTGGTTTCTCATGGTACAATTTCCGGTGACACAACAACTTTGGAAGACTTTTCGGCATTGGAGCAGTTGAGAACGGACGAAGAATGAATCACAGATCCGAAAATGATGTAAATGCAATTTCTTCAGGGGATTTTCTCGTTCTTGGTGTTAATTCACGACTTTTGAAAGGCTCTTCCAGGTCATCGGCTTCACCCAAATATCCCAATGCTAAAATGGAAACGATATCCAATGAATCCGGATATTGAAACACATATTTGGCTTTTTCTCTGTCAAATCCACCCATTTGATGACCAAAGATACCAACCTCCGCACCTTGCAACAGTAGTTTGGTACAAGCTGCACCCACATCATGCCATGCATGAAGATTAACATTTCCATCATCAAATGCATTCTTTGCAAAAACAGCCAATAGAATAGGTGCTTTGCCGGCCCAAATGGCATTTCCGGGCATCAGAGTGGAAAGGATTTGCTCATATGCCTCACTTCCCCTCTTTGCATAAACAAATCTCCAGGGTTGTTCATTCATGCTACTGGATGCCCATGAAGCTGCCTTGAACAAATTCATCAATTCATCATCACCAATCATTGCCTCAGAGAATGATCTCGCGCTCCATCTTTTGCGCAATAAATCATGAATTCCTGTCTCTTTTGGTGCAACCTTTATCATGGCAATCTTTTAGAAATATTCATAAAAACATAGTCGCTTAAGTTATTTTTCACTTCTAAAGTTCCAAAACATGAAAAATCGGCATTATTCGCTTGAATACTGATTAAATGAGGCATAGTTTTTGATATAATTCTAATGCCCTCATAGGGCAATAAGCAGCATACTTTCATAGAAAAACAGTATATAAGAAAGGAAGGAACATCATGGCTTTACCTCCTGATTCCATTATCATTAATCGTAAGAAGAATTCCATCATAGACTCATTGTTTGATTCTGATGATCTGGAACCAATTGTCAGCAAGCCCAAGAAATCAAAAAAAAGTTCTCAGCCAGAACTACCAGAAGAACCTGAAACTGAATCTCATCGTGCTTTGGTCATGCAAATACTGGGAATATTCATGGCATTAAGTTCCGTGTTATTGCTTCTGGCATTGATTTCATATACTCCAAAAGATGAAGCCAATGCGGATATGACGTTTTATGACATTATTGCCGTATTGAAGGGCGATCCTGCCATGCAGGCAAAATCAGATACCACACAAAATTGGTTGGGCTTATTCGGTGCGGTATTTTCTCACTTGATGTTCAATGGCGCAATCGGATATGTGGCAATCGTATTTCCATTTCTTGGTTTGCTTTGGTCAAAAGATGTGTTTTTCATGGAAAGAATTGCTTCCAGAACTCTGAAATTTACCGGCTTAATTTTGTTGATTACAGGGATGATGTCCGGACTTTTAGGTACGATGCAGCAGATTATTCCTTCCATGGCAAATGAATGGAGTGGTGTATTTGGTCAATTTGAAGCATTTGTTCTTTCTTCTCTCATAGGTAAAGTGGGATCATTGCTTTTCTTCATGGTTGCATTATTTCTCACAATCACGCTTGGATTTGGGATATCAATCAAAACTAGCATTGAAACGATAATTTCCGGATTCATGAAGCTTTCACTCGTTATTGATAAAGGAATAGATTTTATTCAAAAGAAGAAAGTTCAAGAAGAAATAGATTCAGAATTTATCGAAGAAGAAGATTCTTCTGTTCAGCAGACAAATAAAGCTGTTTTTTCTCCTGAACCGGATGATGAACCTGCGAAGATAATCAGAAAAAGAACACAAGGACTAACGCAAACATCTACTGCCGAGACAGATTTTTCGAATCAAGCACCAATTATCATTCGTGGTCAAGAGCAATTTGAAGAAGAACCGATGTTCGTAAATGTTACCAAGAAGCAGAGAGCTGTTCCAAAGAAAACAGAGCCATTGCCGACAATTCCTGTACAATTCAAAAAAGACATTCAGCATTTCGAAGATATAGAGCATGATAATTCTCCATCTTTGACATTGAATGTTCAGGAACCGATCATCAATACGGAAGACATGAGTGAAAGAGATATTGCAAAAGTACGCTCAATGATACAGGATGAAGAAATCAGTTATGAACCACCAACTTTAGATTTACTTACTCAGCAGAATGAGCATGTCATCAATGTAGATGATGAAGAATTGAAAGAGAATGCTCGTTTATTGCAAGAAAAGCTACGCACATTCAAAATTGAAATCAATGATCTTCAGGTAACACCGGGACCTGTTGTTACGCAATATGAATTCGTTCCGGCGGCAGGAATCAAAATTTCCCAAATTGAAAATCTATCAGATGATATTGCCTTGGCATTGAAAGCAAGAGGAATTCGAATCATTGCCCCTGTGCCTGGTAGAGGTACTGTTGCAATTGAAATTCCAAATCATAATCCATCAATGGTGTTATTTAGCAGTATCATCAAGTCATCAAAATTCCATGATGTGGAGCAAAGACTTCCATTGGCGCTTGGTAAAACAATATCGGGTGAAGTCTATTGCGCTGATTTGGCAAAAATGCCTCACCTTCTTATTGCCGGTTCAACTGGAGCCGGAAAGAGTGTGGGTATAAATACAGTAATCTGTTCCCTACTTTATAAAATGCATCCACGCGATTTGAAATTTGTGATCATCGATCCAAAGCGTGTTGAAATGACATATTATGGATTGATGCGCAATCATTTCTTGGCACTCTCACCGGATGTAGATGAACAAATCATCACTTTACCACAAAATGCAGTAGCAGTCTTGAAATCACTGTGTAATGAGATGATGAACAGATATGATATTCTAGCAAAAGTTGGACAGAGAAATATCGTTGATTACAATACGAAGCTGGCTGAGGGAAAATTCAAAGAAAGCGAATTGGAATTGAAGAAATTGCCCTATATCGTCTGTGTGATTGATGAATTGGCTGACTTGATGCTTACTGCAGGCAAAGAAGTAGAAGAACCGATCATAAGACTTGCTCAATTGGCAAGAGCTGTTGGGATCCATATGATCATAGCCACGCAGAGACCATCCGTGGATGTCATCACAGGTTTGATCAAAGCTAATTTCCCTGCAAGAATTTCCTATCAAGTTGCCTCGAAAATTGATTCAAGAACAATCATTGATGGTACAGGAGCTGATCAACTTTTAGGAAATGGAGATATGCTCTATTTACCCGGTGGCGCGCCGAAACCGGTTCGTATTCAAAATAGTTTTCTCTCAACAGATGAGGTTGAAAACATCTGCATGCATATCGCAAATCAACAAGGATATACAACTCCATATATGTTACCAACTGCTATTGACAAAAGTGCAGGATTATATGGAGGTGGAAGTGATTCAAGAGATGAATTATTCCCGGATGCTGCGCGTATTGTTGTCAGACATCAACAAGGGTCAACTTCCCTTTTACAGCGTTATTTAAAAGTAGGTTATGCAAGAGCTGCTAGAATCATGGATGAACTCGAATCAGCAGGTATTGTTGGCGCACCGAATGGATCAAAAGGTCGTGAAGTAATGCTCGACAGTGAAATGGAATTGGAAGCATATTTATAATATACCATGAATAAATCATTTACCCTCATAGCCGGACCATGTGTCATTGAATCAAAAGACTTGCTTTCTGAAGTACTGGAAACACTTCTTCCGATTGCAAAGGAATGTGAATTTGATCTCATTTTCAAGTCTTCTTATCGCAAAGCCAATCGAACCAGCATTAATGGATTTACAGGTATTGGTGATATTGAAGCATTGGAGTATCTTCGAGATATTTCCACTTTGCATGGAGTTAAATCCATAACGGATATTCATGAATCTCATGAAGCTTCTATGGCTGCTGATTTTGTTGATGTATTACAGATTCCTGCTTTTTTATGTCGACAAACTGAATTATTGCAAGCAGCGGGTGCTACAGGTAAGATTGTAAATATCAAGAAAGGTCAATTCCTCGCTCCAGATGATATGGGCAAACAAGCTGAAAAATCACTGAAAGCTGGCGCAAGTCAAGTTTGGCTTACGGAAAGAGGATCCACATTTGGTTATCATGATTTGGTGGTGGATTTCCGATCTCTTTTGATCATGCGTGAGACCGGATTACCAATCATCTATGATGCAACGCATTCATTGCAATTACCGGGTGGTGGCGAGCAATCCGGAGGATTGAGACAATATATCAAACCACTGGCAAGGGCCGCAATGTCTGTTGGTATAGATGGAATTTTCATTGAGACTCATCCGAAGCCGGAAAAAGCAATGTCTGATTCCGCAACACAATATCCCCTGTCTGAAATCAAAGACTTCTTACATGAATTGGCAGAATTGCGACATGTCATCAACAGTTTTACATAAATTTCATGTGTTGATTGCATGTCTCTTCTTATTGATTTCATGTGATGAGTCAAAGAGTACAGGACAAGTGATTGTGAAAGACACCATCGATCCATTGCAAATTCCCACTCATGAAATATGGGATTTTTCGATGGCATTTACTGATTCCACAAGAACAAGAGCCTTACTCAAAGCAGGAAAAGCACGGGTATTTGAATCTCGAAATGAAACATTGCTCGATTCAAATGTCTATGTTCAATTCATGAATAATCAATCACAGCCTGCCGGTTATATGACATCGAAGTCAGCTTCAATCAATGAAGTGACAAGAGATATGCTTGCCAAGGGGAATGTATATGTGCGTTCTGACAGCACTAATACAACATTAACCACACAAACGCTGATGTGGAAGGAAGAATCCAGACAATTTTACACGAAAGATAAAATCCATATTCAAACTCCAACTGAAATCATCGATGGATATGGTATGGAATCTGATATTTGGCTCAAAAATTACCGCATATTCAAAGTAAGTGGTACTAAATACATAGAGTAATATGCAAATCATTAAAGGCAATCTTGTTGATATCTTCCAAAGAAGCATCTATCCTGCATCAATACACATTGAAAATGGAAAGATCCGATCAATAGAACGCCTATCCGAAGTATTGCATACCTATATTCTCCCCGGCTTTGTGGATGCACATGTTCACATTGAAAGCTCAATGATCATCCCATCAGAATTTGCGAGATTATGTCTTCCTCATGGTACCATTGCAACGGTCAGCGATCCTCATGAGATAGCAAATGTACTTGGCATGCGTGGCATTGAATTCATGATTGATAATGCAAAACTTACGCCATTGACTATTGTATATGGAGCTCCATCTTGCGTACCAGCAACGAGTTTTGAAACAGCGGGTTCTTCCATTGATATTGATGACATAAAGCAATTATTCAAGAAACCTGAAATCGGTTATCTCAGCGAAATGATGAATTATCCGGGAGTTCTTTTTTCTGATCCGATGGTCATGGAGAAAATTCGAATTGCTCAAGAACAAGGGAAACCTATAGATGGTCATGCACCAGGGCTTCGTGGTGAGAAAGCGAGGATTTATGCAAATGCAGGAATCACTACAGATCATGAATGCTATAGTCTTGAAGAGGCCATTGAGAAGATAGAATACGGAATGCATATCTTGATTCGCGAAGGTTCTGCCGCAAAGAACTTTGATGCTTTGCATCCACTCATCAATCTCTACCCTGAATTTTGTATGTTCTGTTCCGATGATAAACATCCCGATGATTTAGTTCGTGGACATATCAATGAGATTGTGAGAAGAGCCGTTTCAATGGGTTATGATGTATTTGATGTACTTCGAATTGCACATTTACATCCCAAAGAACATTATGGAATCAATATCGGATCATTGAGAGTGGGTGATAAAGCAGATTTTATACTCTGTGATAATCTAGTGGACTTAAAACCACACTCAGTATATGTCAATGGTGAATGCATAGCGAAACATAACTCGATAACCTTTGATCTTGAAACACCACATACAGACAATTATGCTGTATGTAATATCTCCCCTATCACTCTTGATACTTTATCAATTCCTTCCAAGTCAGATATGATTCGCGTCATTGAATGTATACCAGGTGAATTGATCACAAAGTCAATCATTGCGAAGATACATCCAATTGAAGGAGTATTGCATTCAGATATCTCAAGAGATATATTAAAAATAGCAAATGTCAATCGCTATCATGAATCAGACATCGCGCTTGGTTTTGTGAAAGGCATGGGACTTAAAAACGGAGCCATTGCATCCACCATTGCGCATGATTCACACAATATCATTGCAATAGGAGCAGATGATGAATCCATGCTTAATGCAATCAATGCATTGATTGAATGTAAAGGTGGCATTGCATATGCAAATGGAGAAAGAGTGGAAATTCTTCCTTTGGACATTGCAGGATTGATGAGTAGTCGAAATGGTTATGACATTGCCAAGCAATATGAAATCATTGATCAATTGGCAAGAGAAGCAGGTAGTGATATTCATGCCCCATTCATGAGTTTATCTTTTCTTGCATTGCTTGTCATCCCTTCACTAAAGTTGAGTGATAAAGGATTATTTGATGGCGACACCTTTA
>Ga0209770_10000295_pt1 | contig 28311 bp, 16 predicted proteins | sample LauGreSu1BDMLBDD_2_FD_187572 | JGI IMG/M metagenome (GOLD analysis project Ga0209770, IMG submission 187572) | Freshwater lake microbial communities from Lake Michigan, USA - Su13.BD.MLB.DD (SPAdes) (version 2) | ecosystem: Environmental > Aquatic > Freshwater > Lake | place: Lake Michigan, USA...
TATCCTCACATTGCTGATAATCGACATTAATTTGAATGACGGGGTGGCCCAATTTTCTTAGGGCATAATCTATTAAGGACTCTCTTGAATTTGGTGATGCCATTAAAAAATCTCCTTATTATTTATAAGGAGATTCTTTTGATTTATTGTTGATTTTCTTGTTTTGTTGGGGGATCAAATATATTCACTTTAATTTTTTCTATATCTTTATATTGCATATTTTCAATATAATGTCTTCTGGTTATTGGAGATATTGCTTCTTCCGGGGAAGCTGGTTTATAATTTGTAAATCCTGGCATTTCTAGGGGACAGTTTAATTTTGGATAGTCTAATTTGCTGTATTCATCACCCTGTGAGATTAACCAAGTTCCTTTTCGATCTCCACATCCACATCCACCACAAAAATGTTTTCCGGGTGTTGTGCTTTGTTTTAAATGTTCACATGGTGGTAGAATGCCCCCATCCGATTGATTTCCAAAACAACTAAGAACTCTAAGTTGTTTAGTTGCCTTGCTAACTTTTTCATTTTTAAATCCACGGGAAGTCAAAGCTGTTGCAAAACTTTGAATCATATTCAATTTTTTAGCAACACCATTAGTTTCTGTGTTTACTTCTTGTTTACGAAAAATATTATCATTTTTATTTTCACTCTGATTCATATTTTTATCCTTATTACATCCACATCCCATAATATGTTTCTTTCATTTATGTCAATATGATTTTTCTAAAAAATTTACAATTTAAAAAAGATGTTGGTTGTGCTAACAAAACTCTACCATAATTAGTTGTTAGTGTTTCATCTATATTATATATCGGATTTGTTGACAGATATTGTGTGTATATAAAATTATTATATGAAGATGATGTCATATAGATTCCGTCAGTTTTAAATAGATCTGCTAAATATTGAATTTTTAACATTTGATTTGTTAAAAACATTAATTCATATATCGAGGGAATATAAAAATCAACAAAACCTTTTCTATTTTTACCCACAATAGTATTGGTCGTTTTGTTTTTCAATCCACCAAAATTTTCTATATTTCCATAACAATTATAAAATCCATCATACATTGATAATAAACTATAATTTGTGTTATCTGTTTCACCAGATTCAAATAAAGAAATATTATATTGATTTGGTTCTACAAAAAGAGCCCATTTTTTATATTTTTCGCCATTACCATTTGCATTTGAATTTATATTTTTGGGGTAACTAAATTCAGTAGATCCATATACTGTTGATCCAGATGGGGTTATTGGACTTCCGGGTTGAAAAGTCCCGATGTAATATCCACCTTTATAAAATTGACCTATTCTTATTTTAAGATTTAGAAAGTCACTTTCTAACATCTTTTCTGGTTCTACTTTTCTTAAACTTTTTATTGGTGTTTGTGGTGCATATTTATTATTAAAACATAAGTCTGTTTCATTATAATTTTTAACCCAATATCCATCATAACAGAAAAATTCTGCTGCTATATTACATTCATATGAATAACCTTGTTGTCCGTTATCTACTAATGTATAACAACTTCCATATGGTATATCTCTGAATAAATTAGAATTTGTTGCCATAATTGAAGCAACTGATCCACATGAATATGGTGTACTTGTTATCTGGGTAGATAATATATTTGGAGAACATACGGTTCCTTCCGAATATACAGAAACACTCGTTGATATACTTTTTAATTCACACTCTCTTGGGTTACATACATTTTCGCACGAGATACCAACAGGAAATCCATTTATATCGTAATTAAAATAGCAGCATGATCTTGGTAATCTTAAATCTATATCACATGATATTCCAGGTCCGGGTAGATTTGGAAATCCACCATCTCCCGCCTGCGGACATGAAACCGCGTAGTTCCAAGCGGTATTTGTGTTTGGATTTCCTGTAATTTTTATAATAAAAGTTGTGTATGAGGCTGTATATCCTGATGGTGGTGCCTGTTCACCAAATTCTGGTGTATATGAAAAACTTATACTCCCTGACCCAGAAACTAATCCATCTGTTGTTGCTGCTACAATTGCATCTGAAAATGTTGCTCCACCATATGGAGCTGGATACAAAATATCCATACGGTCAGGTATACCAAACATATTATATCTTACTATAATCTCCCCCGACCCATAACTGCTTAAATTTATATAATTATATGTTACACCCGTTCCACCTTCTCCTTGATCTGCATCGTTGTTTCCACATGGCACATCATCTGTTCCATCATCCACAGGAGGTGCTTCACTCAACTGCATTCTCTTGAAACAATATTGTCTAACCTGAGCATCTGTATCAAATGTGGAGGGACATTCACCCGCTGTCCATTTTCCACCTATTCTTTCGCACTCACATTGTGATATTTTTTTAAGACCAAAGGTATTTCTATATGCAGATGGCAGTTGGGCGTTGGGATTATCACAATATGAGTCAACTGGCATCATTTGTGCTACCAGAGACTCATAATTATCATCATTCATGGCAATAGAACACGCACAACAACAACCTAGAACAGATGCACCATCTGCTCCAGATGTGGATGCTATGTCAAAACAATTTACAGATTCTAAACTTTCTGCATAAAAAAAAGTACCATTCTGTAAATAACAATCCAATGGAGTTGAAAATTGTTTAATTGTTCCCTGATCTACATCAAATTTACAACAAACACCAATTTCTTTACTTAAAGTTTTATTTGAAACTGTTATTAAATCTTGTTGGGATGTTCTAAACTGAACTGACATTTATGTATTACACTCCTCGTACTGACTTAAAGTGCCATCATTTACAACTGGTATACATTGATATGTTCCATCTTGATTATATATTTTAATATATTTAAAACTTACTTGTAATAAATCACCAAAGAATAATTGACCAAAATTTAGTGGGGCAAATTGTTGTGGTGGGGATGGAATATTTGGACATCCGACTATTCTTGTAGCCCATTCTCTACAAAATCCTTCTCCAGTTTCACCAACTGATGGTGGATATGGACCAACACTATTACAATCGGCATCATTTATATCATCACCAACTGTTTGCATGCAAGCGGAAAATAAACATGGATCTACATATGCCATACATTGGGTTTCACACGGATCATATGGTCTTTGATTTGAAAATATACACCTTCCCGGAAATGTGCTTCCAGCTAACTCTGGGTCGCAATATCCATATGATATACCTAATCCAATTGGACCTGTACTCCCCGGTGGGACCTGATATCCGGGTGGCCAGACACCTGATTCTGGGCAAGCAGTTGGTGGTGCATTTGGTGGAATAGGAGTGGCACCATCTTCACCACTGGGCGGTAATTTACATTTTCCATCAATAGAAGGTGAAAAACATCCCACTACTGGTGCGGGAGTACATCCGCACGGATCAAAATCTGGGTTAGCCGAAACACCTTCACAATAGACATAATTAAATAAATCATCAAGAGGTCGTTGCGGGAATTTACCATTGCATGTGATATCATCACATAATCTTTTCCAATTTGATGGCAAGAAATCGCAACCAAAAGGATCTGGACATCCGAAGCCTAACGGAGGAGGAGAACACTCTTTTTTATTTTTTTCTCTGTAACAACAATGTGCAAATGTCAGTAACTCATTTGCATCCCATTCATTAAAATTTTTATCCCCTCCCCAACACAAATCACCTAATTGATCGCAAGATATTGGATCGGCGCTTTTATCATATGGTGGGGGCGGGCAAACTTTAGTTGTAACCGTTCTTGGAACTATTTTATAATTTCCAGCATCCTTAATATGTTCACACCATGTGAATTCAACACAACAACATCCAGCTGATACCAAATTGCATGGCGCCGTGGTGGTTGGTGAACTTGTCGGTGGTGATGATGTTGGTGGCGCCGGTGGTGGTGATGGTGGTGGTGATGGTGGTGGTGGCGCCGGTGGTGGTGATGGTGGTGGCGCCGGTGGTGGTGATGGTGGAGGTGATGATGTTGGTGGTGCCGGTGGAGGTGATGATGTTGGTGGTGCCGGTGGAGGTGATGATGTTGGTGGTGCCGGTGGGGGTGATGTTGTATTAGAAGTTGTAGAAGTTATAGTTGTAGTTGTTGTAGTAGAAGTAGTTGTAGTCGATCCAGTTTGTGTAATACCAGTCGTAGAAATTTCAGTAACTGTTGTTGTTGTTGCACAATTACAATTTACATTTGCACATAATTCATTCTCGCCCATGAAGATGCCATTGTAATCTACACTATGACATTGACTTTTTGTTAAATTGTCAACGCAAGGTAATCCGGGCAAAGCTTGACATTTACAACAAGCTCCTTTGTTCACATTTAAATTGCAGCAATTTGTAGTGTAACAATCTCCACCATAAACAGCAATTCCTCCTAATATTTGCTCACATTCAATTCTTGAATAATTATCACCTAAACAATTACCATTTTTGCAACAAGCAATTGGTACATTTTCACAATAATTATAGCATAATCTACCATCTTCTATATTATCTACACCATAATTTGGACCGTTTGGGTCGTGTTTATATGTTGCACAATTTATTCCAGCATAGTATCTTCCACCAAAATAATCACAATCTTGTGGTGGTATGTTTTCTAAACAAAATCCATTTGAGCAACACATACCGCCAGTATACCCACATGACAGTGAACATGGTAATAGTGTATTAAATTGACCAGAAATAGAATCACAATATGAACGAGTAACATAATCTTCACATGTTATTATTCCCTCTGGGTACTTCGTATAGCAGCATGATCCTCTACCAAAAGAAGGTTCACATATATCTCTGAGCGTTAATCTTGTTATCTGTGGATTATTTTTTGTTGTTCTTGTTAAATCAACATCTAATCCACGAGAAGAAACTATAGCGTTCCAAGTATCTCCACCATTAAAAGATGTAATATTTGTTATGCTTCTACCACATGAGTAGTAATTTTCATTTTGTTGAAAATAAACATTTTCTGGAAATGCCCAAATATCTTCTGTGTTGAATATAAGAGTTGCACTTATTACTTCATTCTTTCTAAATGTTCCAGTAAATCCAATTATTCCAATTGGTGTACTTAGTACATAAACACCACCATTATTTAAATCTAGATATATTCCACCAGTTGTTCCATTTGTGAAATTTTCCAATGCGCCTGTTATTCCAACATATTGACCTTTTTCTATAGGTCCAACATATTGTATCCTCGCACCATCATTTAAATTATATGCAGTGATTCCATTATTGAAGTCAAGATTGCCATATCTACCATTATCATTATTTGTGAATATTAAAGGAGTGCTACTTGCTACAGTTGGTGATTTTAGATACATTAAACTTTCATCTATTAGATTTAATGAATCTATACTACCAGTAGCTCCCGAATAGATGGTGTCAATATAAACAAAATTATCATCAGTTGTTATAACTATTGATCCGGTTCCCGATAATCCCTTCATTCGAAGTTGACCGGAGAGTATTTCGTTGAATATATCAAAACCGTTTCCTAAACTTTGAGCGTTTTCGATATAAACTTGAGCTGTTATGCCTTTGAAATCACCACAAACCCCTAGAGTAGATCCATCTGATAATACTAATACTAAAGAATTATTATCTTTATTAGAATATCCAACAATGTATTTACCAAATTCACCAGTAGATCCAGTTGCACCAGTAGCTCCAGTTGCTCCGGTTGGACCCGTAGAACCTGTTGGACCTGTTGGGCCCTGTAAACCCTTAATAATTAATGTACTAATCGGACTATTTGCCATATATTTATTTATCCTGAAGTAATTGTTCCAACTGGTATTGTTGTAACGCCACCCACACTGCCACCGTTACCTGTTGATCCAGAATTACCATAACCCAAGCAACTCTTGCACGAAGAAAAATCATAAGAATCGTATTCTAGGGGAATATCCAAATTTGATATTCCCAAAACTATAGGTATTCTTCTAACAGGTCTTAAATTTGCTACATCTGTTCTTTTTTGTAGATATGTTTGTGGATTATTTATGTCATTAAAATTCTGCACTAACATACCTTGACCATTTATATTCTGATGTGCTAAATCAAATACGGAATTTACTGGAATATTTGGTAATGAGTTTAACAATCCACTATACTGTTGATTATTTGCAACTCCATTCGCTGTAGATTCCAAAACATACGATCTTTTATTTGTATGATTAAAATCATCCCAAGTTGCAACTCTACCGACACTAGTTGATGACCAATATTCTGTACTAGATAATGGTTCATGTGTTAAATCACCATTTAATAGAATAGTTTGATTCAATAAATCAAAATTTGCGGCAATATAATTCAACTCTGTTATACTGGGTATATACCAATCATCAAATCCATATTTATTTTGCTCATTCCATAAACTAATTTGTTTAACTGCTGTAGATTGTGAATTTTGATTGTCCCACATTCTGGTATATTGATATTTAAATTCATTTATATCAGATTCTACTTCTTGTCTATTTGCATTAGAAGGCCATAGATTTTTTAAATCGCTATCAAATCTTCTATAGCAATTCTCATCTTTTCCATCACCATTGTAATCTCTAAACCACAATTCTGGTTTGCTTTTTGAATAAGCGTCATGTAGTCGTGTGCTCAATAATCCATCTACAATGCATGTTGATACGGGTTCTATAAAATATTTTCTAGTAGTTGGAGTGGTTCCTTTGAGTCTAGTTTCAAACATACCAGACCATGATACTTGTTTTTCTTCTTGACTATTAAGTTCATATTTAACATCCTCTGGAGCCATTATAAGGGCCCATGCAATATGGACTGATCTAGATCCATAAAATTTTTCACTTAAATACTTGTATAGTTCAGAGGATGGTGTACCTAAACCAGAAACTTCACTAATGGCATTGCATGTCTGATTATCAAATGCCCATGGTCCAGCAAATCCATCATAGGAATCTGTGCCAAAAAAGAACGATGCATGTGGCCATGTTACACCCTCTCCGTTTGCAACGGCATTTGTTAATTGGTGTATATATGGAGCTCCTCCTTTAAATAAACACTTATTTGCAAAAGAAGCTTCTTCGGGTATTAGTGGGTGTGTTCTAGCAACATATTCTTGCGATGCTGTAAAAATATTACCAAACTCATCTCGATCTGGTGGAATAACACCTACATATTTTTTGCAATTTTTAAATTTCCACTGTTCTGCTAAATCCCCCTGAACATTTCCTCTCGGATTGCATAAACATTCTACAGGCTCTCCAAAAGCTTTTCTTGGATTTTGAAAAATTTCACATGGATTTGGTACACCAATTATTCCTACTAAATATCCACCACCGACTCTTGTTCCAACTTCATAACAGGCATCATTTATACTTGCTCTACACGAAAGATCATCAATATAATAATCTGGGGTATATGAAACACCACAGCAACTTATTTCTTCACATTGTGTCCCCAGTCCCATAAATACACCACCCTGTTGCTTACAGGTTCCAGGATGGGTATTATTCACGCAAACTTTGTTATAGCAACAAGCTCCACTATATGATGGAATATTACAACATCGTATATCCTCTTCACCTATACAAACTGTATTATTTAAAAATGTACTATCTGGTATAGAAACACATTCTGCTTCTGATAAATTATAACATCTACCCTTTACACAACATGCCCATTTTTGAGCACTGGGGCAAGATGATGGACAATTAAATACTTCCTTTCCGGCGACAATTGTTTTACCGCATAATTCATTTGGATAAAATACTCCCCCAAATTTAGAACATGTTTCAAATGAAGTATTATTACATTTATTATTTGAGCAGCACGCTCCTTCAGTAAAACAATCCCCCAATCCATCTCTTTCTTCACAGGATCGTGTACTAAATTGACCACCTTGTTTTATACAATATTCTTTTCCAACATAATCTATACATTTTTTATTTGTAGGATCATTAATTGAACATAAACAGCATGAACCTATGTAATCAGATGGTAATCGTTGAGGTAAAAATTTACTAGTGGGGGAACTTTCTAGTGGATTTGAAAAATAATAAAGATTTTCTCCACCACTTTGTCCTAAAAATGTTTTATAATAAAAATAACTATGGTTATCAGGACCGACAATATATTTCCACCTATCTTGTACATAGTCACCAAGACTATTTGTAATTAAAGGTGGTTCAAAAATAATTTGATTTTGTATTCTACCATAAGTTGCACCTAATATATTTTGTGTAAAAACAGTTTCAGAACCTTGTGTTATTCCCTGACCTGGAATTGGCCAACCAAAATCAAATATTGTTCCTAAATCTATTATTACATTATCATTATCATATATTGGTAGTCGTGTAGCGTCTAATGTAAAAAATAACTGATTAGTTTGGGCATCCCACGAAGTTCCTCGGGCGCCTCGAGCTTCATTAGTTGTGGTGAGATAAAGAATCTCACCAGTATTACCCATCGGGTAAATATCGTATGTTTTACCATGAACTGATATTAAACTTGATGTTTCTGACGAATTTTGTATTTCACCGTTTATGCTATCAAATAATATACTTTTAAAATAAGCAGTCTCATCTTGATCAATAATTACTTCATTATTTGTGATTTCAAATAAATCTTCTGAAATTAAAATAGAAGTACCATTTGTTGTTACACCATTTAAAACAATAAATCCAGTACCGTTTGCACCAGATGGACCTCTTAAATTAATATTAATTGGTGATATATTTTCTATATAAAAAGTAACACCGGGTGAAGATATATTGTAAGTTGCTCCTGTTATTCCATAACCAGTTGGACCCTTTGGACCCGTTATTGATCCTCCGGTTGGCCCGGTTGGACCAGTTTGACCTATTGGTCCTGTGGGTCCAGTGAATGAACCACAAGATCCCTGATTTGTTAAATTTATTGTTGAGCTTCCGTATATCATTCTAATTCCGTTATATATTCTTCGAAGTTCACCATTCTCCAGAAAATATTATTTGATGCGAGATTGGAAACATTTACCCCATCACATCTTATCATTTTTATTGGTCTAACTTTATATTTATTTGAAATTCTATTTGCTTTTGCTACTTTATACAATTCAGAATTTCCATTAGAATCAAATTTAATAGCCCAAGCAGATGTTCCATATGTTATTCCATCTGGATGATTTAATATATATTCATTGCTACCTTCTGTAAATGAACCAGTTGACGACCAATGCCATCCATCCAACGGAGTTCCACCATTTTGTAAAAGTTTAATATTAATATTTTCTTCAATATTTGTATTTAATGACGATTTTGCAATAAATGCAAGTTCATCGTGAGAAGGAATAAACCAATCAGAAATAAAAGTATTTGTTTCTGATTTTTGTTTATTATATAGAGCCAACGCTCTAGACGCCGTGACATTGATTGCATTCTGTACTATTTGATAAGTGCTTGAAGTATAATATTCTCCAGTTTTTCCATAATAATATGAATATTCTGCATTTAGCATTCTTACACTATTCATGAATCCATAATTTCTAAACCACTTCCCATTAAATGAAATATTTGGATTTTTTGCTTGCCAATTTTTGGGATCATCTGTTGTTCGTGATACACCACAACCAGCAAATGACATATACGGTAAACTTGTCTTAGTATTAATATCATTATAATCGTAAATGTATCCTTCTTTATAAGATAATGAAATTGGACTAAATTCTTCATCAATTCCTGTTTGTGGGTTAAAAATTGGTCCCCAATAATTTCCACCATGACTCCAAGAAAAATCCATTTCAATACCAGCAGTATCTCCAAACGAAACAATATTCTTATTTGAGTCTAGAACTATTGGATGTAAACTGAGTAACATAATGTAAGAATCCCCGGATTCTTCACACAATCCATCTGCACCTGTAAATCCATATCCAACATAATCATATCTTGTTTTATATAATCCACATGCGGTTTCCTCACCTGATGTAGTTAAACTTTCATAAGATGATGCTTGTGCAGATGCACCAAATATTGGATTACCAAAACAATTTGATGATTTGGGATCAAATATTCCAACTACTATTCCGTCAGAATAAACATCTCCAATTTTTAAAGTTTGTCCTTGAACAACACCATAGCAAGAAATATTGTTAGTTGAACAATTTGAATATTCACACTCAGTTCCATCACCAAAATATGTTTTATTTTCAGATAAACATAGAGATGCAGTATAACCACTATTACAAGTTATACCCGAGTCGCAGCATGCACCATAACCATCTGAACAAACTGATTTATTTGTAGAAGTTACACACTTTGTTCCTATTCCCTGATAATATCCATTGCAATTATCACTTCTAGTTATTGTGCAGTTACCATATCCATCACAACAAGCTCCAAATCCCTCGAACGAGATTGAACAATCAAAATCGTTACAACTTTGTTTTAATCCTTTAAATTCATTCCAAACAAAAGACATATTCGAATTAGTAGCAATTGTTACACAATCACAATATGATAATTCTTGACATGGTAAAATTTGGCCATCGCCAGTTTGCAAACAACAAGAACCATAGGTAGTACAAAATGTTATTCCAGAATAACAAGTTATACCCGGAATAAAATAACCAATACATTGACTATTAAAACTTTCGACACATGAGCAATTTAGGGTGCAACAAGCTCCAGTTATTGCTGAATAATTCTCTCCAACATTTGCAAAAAATGCACCAACAGGTCTACATGAAGTTAGTTCACTTATAGTTATATCGTCAATGAGTATTAAATCACTACCTTCTCTATAAGGATCATTTATCAGGACTTGACCAGGAACATAATCAAAATATAAATCCCTACTATCTAAATAGATATTTCTTCTGATTAAAGAACCATACCACACTCCACCTATAGAAATAAAATTAAACACATCATGTTTTTCAGTAAGACATGGTATATCGCCGTATGGCCATATTACCGATGATATTTCTCTGAAATTTAGATTTGCAGGTATGCTAGTGGAATAATTATTTTTAGTGTAATAAAATTCAACAGGTTTTTGAGTGTTCATTCCCGGTGAAGTAATTACGGTTATTGCCGTTGTTATATTTGAATCTCTTGGATTTTTTAAAATTATCCAAGATCCATTCGCTGCGCTTGCTCCATTTAAATAAAATGCATTTCCTTCTTCAGAATCTAAATACCAAATTTTAGTTCCACTATTAGCGGGTTCATATGAATTTTTAATTATTAAACGATTGCTAACATTTGATATTTGAAGATCGTTTGATTTATTAGATGGATCGTGGAAAGTTCCAGTTTGTCCTACTTGAATGTCACCAGTTGCATTCTTTAATAGTCGACCTATTTCACCTTCAGCATCAATAAATGCTAGTCCAACTAAATCATAATTAACTGTTATTGTGTTTCCATCATCAGTTATAGAAATAAATGGAGAGCTGTTTGTTTTTATATTTTTAAAGTTTATTATGTCTACTTGATGTACTGTCCCATTTATATCAGTATATGATGCTAAAGTTTCATTATTAGCTAAAATATTAATTTCTGCTAAACTATAACCGCTACCAGATAAATAAAAGTTTCCAGTTGGACCAACTATAGGCATAGTTGTTCCTAATATAGTCCCATCGCTAAATAAGAATTTTAAAGTTCCATCTTGATTTTGAATTATATTAAGTAGATTTCCCCCGGTGCTACCAGTTGGTCCTGTTATGGATTGTCCTGTTGGGCCTGTTGGACCTATAGGACCTGTGTTTCCTGTGGGACCTGTAAATCCATAGGAATAGGAAACATTTGTTCTTGTTATAGGACTGCTACCGTATATAAAATTTGGCATATTATGTAATCAAGAGCCTTGTCTCTACTTCTTGTAATCTATTTTCTAAATTTTCTAAAATAAAATTAATGTTTTCATTATTTATCAATAATGTATCAACATCAAATTGATTATTTTCTACTAACGATGCTCCACCCTGTATATCTTTTTTAACTTTTAGTAAAGGTATTACTTTATAATTAGAAGTCGTTGCGGTGTTATTTCCATATGAATCAAAAATTGTATTGTTAAATTTAATAATTGGCGTGTGAAATCCATATGGAGTTACTGTGTTAAATCTAAAGAATCCAGCAACAGATAATGGATTGGCCGCAGTATTGCTAATACCATAATTAAAGGTTGGTTGTTCTGTTGAGGTTCGTGTTACATTAGCAGTCAATGATGACATGTTGTGTGATAAAATATAAGCGTTATTTACGGGATCAAAATCTATTATTTTGACGAAATAAGCTACATCATTTTGTTTAAAAATAAATTTACCTATATTTGCTGAATTAACTATATGTGTAGAATCACAAACACAATATTCTATGAATAGTCTACTCGGGGGGGATAAATTACTTACCGGATTTCCAAATGTATAAACAAAATTATAATAATTAAAAATATTAAAATAATCTGGATACTCTGTTTGTGGTAATATGTGTGATATAGTCATATCAACAAATGTTTCTGGGATCTGATATCCTAATTCAGTATCTACTAACATAAATTTTATTAAACCGACACCTGAGTTTGAGTCGGGGTCAATTATATTAGTATTTCCCACGAAATTATTAACAACATTTGCTTGTGGGGAAGAGAAGTCAGCTCCGTCTATTTTATATCCAATATAATTCATAACCACACCAGTATATGAACCATTGCCGTGTGGAGCTGTTTGGTATATTGGTTTTACTACATGAGTTAATTCTGTTGGGGGTAAATTATTTAATTTTCCTGATGTTGTTGAACTTAAAAAGTAAATATCTGCACCACCAGATCCACCACTACTACCAACTATTGCATTTTCTATAGAAGAATTTGGTAAATTTATAGAACCATATATTACAACATTTTTAGAATTATCTGTATTAATAGATTCAACTATACCAACAACTTCGGATGATTGTATATTATTAGCTGTTGATAATTTATAAAGACCAGTATTAAAATTTGCTTCTGGGTCGTATCTTATAACGCTACCATAAGTAACACCAACAGCACATTTACTATCTGGTATAGTTATCATTAAACGAGAACCACCGTTAGTAATCGTTATATATGTTTTTCTGATATTTATATTTGAAGAGTTATTACATGGCATACTACATCGACAATCTATTTTCTATGTAAGTTAATCTATTTTCTAATTCTAATAATTTATCTGAAATAGTTATATCACCAACATTTAAATTAACAACATTCAATTGATTAATTAATGAATTTGCTGGTATATTTAAAGCTGCTTGTGAATTTTCTTTTTTAATTATAAAATTAACAGTGAATATTGTGTTTGGAATAAGAATTCCAGCCGCATCGAATATACTTGTTGATGCTGTTACTGGATTCAAAATAGGAATACCAATGATATCAATATCATTTTCTATGAAAGTTATTGGTGTTTGCAGATATGCTGATGAATTGGTTACATTATCTTGACTTATTGCTACTTGTGTTGTAGTTGGACTCGATTCAATCCAATATCTATAATTGCCTTGATTAATTGTTTGAGTTGGAATTATTTGATTTGGTTGTGATCCTTTTGTTATTGTTATGGTGTTTTCTATGGCATCTATGGAGGTAACTTGTCCATTAAAAAAGCTAGAATTTGGTTGATAATAATCAAAAAGAAACCAGTTTAAAATATTAGAATTTACTGGAAATTCTGGTGAAAGTTTACTTATTTCGATGTAACCAAAATTAACTCCATATTTATTAAAATAATCTAAATTTTCTGATTTTTTGATAGAATTAATTCCATATAAACCATTTGGAGATTTTTTAACAACATAAAACGGATAATTAGTAATATCTGTATCATTAGCTAATGCTAAGTATTTGTGCAAAAACCCGATATCATCCTGATCGTTTAATAAATTATTTACAATAGGTCCACCTATAGAATAACCTATTTTATTAATAACAATACCGGTGTATGATCCATGAGGAGCAATCTGATATACCGCTTTTATAATTGATGTCGATCCACTTGGTGCTAGATTTTGTAATCCACCATCAACAGTATCACTTAAGAAAAATATATCATTTCCACCACTAGCACCTGTTGGATCTGCATCTAAATATATTAAATTTTGTGATGGTAAATTTATAGAACCATATATTACAACATTTTTAGAATTATCTGTATTAATAGATTCAACTATACCAACAACTTCAGATTCAACTGTACCGTTTGCAACCGATAATTTATAGATATTATCTATTGAGTCATATCGGATGACATCACCAACACCGATAGATGGTGACAATTCCTCTGAAATAACAATTACTAATCTAGATGCTTCTTTATATGCATTTAGTTTGGAAACTCCAGAAATAATATTAGTTGATGTATTGCAGGGCATATTATCTATTTATTTGTTGTTCTGCTATTTCAATTCTAGATTCTAAATCATTTATAGTTGTTATGATGTCTGATCCATTTAATATTAAATTTGAAGTATTAACCGTTGTTGCTTGTAAAATTTGTAGATTATTTACAACAGGTTGATTTTTTATTTTTAATAATAATGTAATCCAAGTATCATCAAATGCATTTGATATTGTATTATTATCTTGATCTGTTTTGGAAAACCCCCGTAAAGGATTCATTATTGAGGGAACTGTAGTTAAATCAGAATATTCCTGAACATTTAATAGACGAAACCCACCAATTGGTACAAGACTAGGTAACAATTCTATAAAATATTCTCCATTAACAATAAGGGGAGAGTCTGGTCCAACAGAACTACTTGGTACTATAGAATCAAAATAAATTATTCCTTGATTTATATTAATATCAAGATTTTCTATTCCAAGACCACCATTCTCGCTAGGTGGATCTGATATTCTACAATTAATCGGTTGATTCTGAAATGCTTCTGGATTCCATGCTGGCCAAAAAACCGGACTAACTGTTCCTCGATTAATTGGAATAGGTGTAATATATCCAATAAATTTTTTACCAAATCTATTTGAATATTTATTCTTAAATCGTAAATAATCTTGTCCAATTACAGTCGTTGTTATTTGATTTATCGCATAATTAGAAGAAATTGTAGATTCGCCGTTTATGCTACTACTCATGTAGTATTCTATACTTCCAATAGGTATTGATCTATTTTCTGGCACATATATTGAAATTTCTGATGGAACTTTATATCCAATATAATTCATAACAATACCAGTATATGAACCATTACCATGCGGAGCTGTTTGATATATTGGTTTTATTATTTGTGTTAATTCTGTTGGTGATGTATTTCTTAATTTACCAGCATTATCTGGACTTAAAAAATAAATATCAGATCCGCCACCGGCACCAGTTGAGCCAACAGGAATATCTTCTATTGCTGAACTTGGTAAATTAATAGATCCATATATTATAACATTTTTAGATCCATCTATATTTACAGATTCAACAATCCCAAAAACTTCAGAATTGGGAGGATTATCTGCAATAGATTTTGTATAATAGTTAGTTAGGGCATCGTAATGTATTACATCACCTGCTGTAACACCACCAGTGCACGAAGCATCTGCTATCTGTATCAATAATCTGGTTCCACCATCATCTCCATCTAAGAAAACTGTAGTGGATGAGAATGTAGACGAATTACAACTCATATTGGATAATCCGCATCTGCAATTATATGATAAAATATATTATCATAAGGAACAGCTCCACCCGATACACATAATTTAACTCCATTTTTGGTTGGATTTGTATCAATTGTACTAGCTCCTAATTTTGCAACTCTTCTCTGTGCATTATAACCTAAAGTTCCTGTGCAATTTCTAAGATCTCTAGTTGCTGTTTGATTATATGCATCGCCCGTGTATCCTGTTTTTGGAGAATATACGGTGATGCTGGGTGTAGTTCTCATTTCATTAGGCCATTGAATATAAGTGCAATAATTAATTGGTAATATTATATGATTTTTTGTAGTTAAATTTGCGTCTATATCATTTAACATACTTTTATCTAATACATTCTCTTCCAATCCATATGTGCTATAATAAAAATGATGACAGTGATCTAATCTTTCATTTAAATCTTTATGAATATGTGGGAATGTATAAGCTTGATTGCCGAATAAACAGACAGATGATATACTGACAACTAAATTTTGCCCTAATGGTATTGAGTTGGCATTTGCTTGTTCTATGAGGGGATAAAAATCAAATCCTATTTCTAGATAATCATTCTCTAGGGGTGAGCCTGGACTTGGTAAAGTTTCTATGGTAAATGGTATATCAAATCTTTGCCAACTTGTAGTAAGAGATACTGTGCTTTCTCCATTAAGATTGTTAAAATCTATTTGTGTTGTTCCGTTGTATCTTGCATAATAAGGTTGGATTACATAATCAGGATAAGTACATTTTGCGTAAAAACTTAATGTTAATGATTGACCATTAAATGATTTTGCATCTTTTACCACATGACCTATGAGTAGATTATTTCCAGTTTCACCTGATAGACCTAAAGCTTTTACATCTAGATAATAATTAGGATTACCTTCTACATCTGATTGTATGTCAGCAAATGCTTGTCTCTGTATACTATAGCTTTTTGTACCATCTCCGCCCGATATTCCATCATGTCTTCTCCACATATCAGCAAAAATTAAATTACCTGTGGTAGTATATGCAGAGTTTTTACCAAAGGATGATCTTTGCCAAATTGAGAAATCGCCATTCAATAATAAATTTTCAGTATTTACTGAAGATCCTGCTGATGATGTTAATCTAAAATCATTATTTTGGCCAAATATTCCTTTTCTTGGGTTATTTACAACTACGATATTTGACACATCATATTGTATAGCAAATATTTTTCCATTATAACTCAGAGAACTCGATTTTATAAGTTGAGTGCTTCCTGCAACATCAACATCATAATCTGCATTTAAATAATATACACCGGGTGAACCTAAACTATATTCTACATTTCCTGCTATTGCAATTTCATATGCATAAACCGAACCAAGATCTGTAATCGAAGTAATAATACCAACAGAAAAATCTTCTTCTCGGCCACCAAATGGAATTTCAAAATTATTAGTAGCTCTACTTAAGAACCAACCGTTAAATAAATTTCTATTTCCATTATTTGTGAAGTAATTTATAGTATCCGTGTCTGTTTCATCTAGAGCCGGATTGTATGATAAAACTTTACCAACTGTAAATTGACTAGTCAATCCGGGTAAAGAAGAATCAATCGTGATGAATATCCTATTACCACCTGTTGTTCCTGCCCCTGCTGCTGCACTATTAATATAATTTCCTCTATACTGTAAAACTAATCCAGCAGTAGATCCCAATGATAAGAGAACTGGCTTTGATACCTGACCGTTATTTGTTGGCTCTGTTGTACTTATACCACCAGTAACAGATGGACTTAGGAAGTAAAAACATCCCGGTGATAAAGCACTACCACCGTTTACACCAGAAAAATCACCTTCTATTTTACCCAATACTGTTACATATGTTCCAGTATCCGTTATTCTTGAAATTACACCTAAACTTTCTGCTCTTTCTTGATTATCTGCTTTTGCTAAAGTATATCCATCAGATGAATCAACAAACCTTACTGGAGAACCAAATGAAAATCCAGCAGATGAACCAGTTGTGATTCCAGTTATTTTATATGAAATATTTGGAATAGAAACAAATCCATTGAAGGATATATCTCCGTTGAATGTTAATCCTGTATCTATTTTAGCGGCGGTTCCACCTATTACAATTGTTACAAGACCTGAGCTATCTGTTGTAGCTAAAATACCATCTCCACCAGTTGCAGAGAATACACTCATTAAATTTAATTTGGAAATGATTTCATCATTTTCTTTTATAAACCAATCATAAAAAGTCGTATTTGCTGATAAATTTGCTATCTGATAAGTCGAAGTAATTGGCATTGTATCCTCTTATTTAAGTAGTAACTATATTATTTATCTTATAATTATTATTATATTGTATCAAAAAGGTTCCAGATGGAATATTATCAATTCCTGTTCTAACTTTACCTATAACGATATTTGATAAATTTTGTTCTAATGGGTATATTAGTTTGATATTATTTATTGTCAGTTTAAATCTATTTGAACCGGGAATCCATGATTCAATATAACCACCAACATTACTATTGAAAAAATATCCCTCATCCGCTTCGTCAGAGGAACATAAAACTTCTTCAAAACTAATATCTAATCCTATATCATATTTACCTGATGGTATATTAATAGGAAATGATGTTTCTTTATCCTCATTCAAATAAACCCATATAGCAATTTCACTTGTCGTTAAGTGTTTTATTTTATACCATCCAGTTTTTATTTTTATTGTAATCAAATTATCCAAATAATAGGATTCTATTAAATTTGGATTTATTGGTATAGAATTATAATAAGAAGATCCATAATATAAATCATTTAAATTTCCAGTTATATTGGAATAATTTTCCGTAAACACTAACCAATTAAATAAAAAAATATTATCCAAAGTTTGATCTAGATAAAATCTTTCTTGAATTTCGTTTATTTCCGAAGATTGTAATGAATTACCGGGTAAAAACCCTATATGGGAATAATTATTAAGCATCTGTGTAAATCCTGCTACTATAGGGATATTTATATAGTGGTGTTCTGATTATATTATCAAATGTATTAGTATATGGTATGTAATTTGATTGATTGTTATTCGGTAAAGAGGGAATAGCATCCCCTAAAGTTGCTAGTCTGACATTATTAATATTTAATTTACTTATAGAATATCCAAATGTATTCAGTTCTTGATTTATTAAAGTAAAGTTATTTAAATTTGGTTGTTGATTTTCTATTACTTCTAGTTCACCACCTAAATTTAAACCAACACAAATAGTTTTATTAGTGTTTATATCATATACAAATTTCGGACTACCGCTATCTCCACTAAAAATAGAAGTTGATGATGGTTGGGATGTATCATTTGGTAAATATAAAAATAAAGAATCAGGTCTAACTTCAAATAAGATTCTTGTAGTTTGTTCAGGTGTTCCAGATATATTAAAAAAGTTTAAACATCCCCTAACAACTCTATCTGCACCATCAACCATCCATGATAAAATATTTGTATAACTTGGGGACAGTGGATTTAAAAAATGAAAAGTATTTAAAAAATTTAAAACTGATGGGCTTTCATTATCTAAAAATTTATCGTAAATAGTTATTAAATTTTGATTAACAAATGAATCTAATTTTTCATTTTGATTTAATCTGTATATTCTAATATCACCATTTAATAAATTACCAGCATTATTTCCGGTTACTCTTTGCCCAACTCTTGTTATTTGTTGATTATTTTTAAGTAAAAAGTTAAATGATATTGTATTGGCATTTCCAACAAAATGACCACAAATTAAAACATGCATTGGGGAAATTAATATACCTGTTGGTTCACCGTAATTCCAATTTCCAATATTTTTTGCTAATTCTTGTTGGATCAGTGTTGCGGATGATGGATTTGATACCGGAAAGCACGCTGGTCTTCCAAAATTAGTATACCAACCACTTACGCTACCTCCGAATCTTCTCGCTCTTGTACTCTTACCACTGAGATCTGGGACTATTGATAAATCTCTACTATAACAGGATTGATTGTATCCATTTGGATATAATCCACCCCATTGACCCGGTTGAGATATAGTTCCAAAAATAGGTTCTCCCGTAGGCCAATCTTGATAATTCCAAGTATATAAATCGTGCTTTAACTTATCATATGAAGTTAAGATATTACAATCTACAGAGGAATTGGTTCTGAATAAAATTGACATTAAATTGCTGATTTGTGAATCAAATAATTATTCATGTATTGAACTAAATATAGACCTTGAGATTCTAGATCTGCGTTTTTTCTTATTTTCATAATTGGTAAAAAGTCGGAAGTTAATGATGTTTGAGAGACAAATTGAGATAATTGTATCTTAAATCTACTAGCTCCACATGTATTTTGAATATAACTTCCAGATGAATTATCATTAAAAATATATCCAGGCTGACTTTCATCAGATGAACAATTTACAAAAGAACTTTGTATTTTTAATCCTAGATATGAAATTGATGGTATTGATTGTCTAAAAAATTGAATAGTAGAAAGTGTAGATGTATCAAAAACGCACCAAAATTTAAATTTTGTGTTTGGATCAGTTACTAAAAACCACTGTCTCGATACAACGCCAGTAAAATAAAACAATACAGAAAGATCATTAAATACAAAATTAGATGGACTAAGTGGTATTGCACCTTCCCATCCCGGACCATATAATGCAGAGGTTGCCGTTCCTGTTAATGATAAATTAGTTCCAGTTTTCCACCAATTTTGTAATAGGTTATCTGATAAAGTTTTTTGAATATAAAATGTATCTTGTATTTCATTTAATTCAGAAGCCTGCAAAGCATAGCCTGGTTTAAAAGCTAACATTGGATAGTTTACATTAGTTGAATCATCTATTAAATTCGTGTTTGCAATTCTACTAAAATATGGTGCATTTTGTAAAGGTGTATTTCCACTAGTAAATGGGGTTACTCCTGCCATTAGACTGCCTCAATTCTATTAATTCTGATTATTTTTGATACTTCACCACTCTCGGAGGTTAATATCTGTGGTTGTATTGTTTTTGTTAAAGATATATTTCCACTGTATTGGACTATAGATGGAACAGAAGTATACTCAGTGACTTCGTATGTATTAGTATCATCTTCTATCGTAATATAATTACCGTTCAAAGAAAAATTGGACAATACGGAAGTATCAACTCCATTTACTTCTAGAATAATATCACTTATTGTTTCATTTGATGTATTAACTACATTTAGATTTGACATTACATTAGAACTTGTGGTATTAGTTAATATAATATCATCACCTATAGACGGGGAACTTCCACCTACTTTTGTTATTTTAATTTTGGTATTGTTACTCTGAAGCGATGATTGATATTTATTTATATTTTTACCAGCAAAAACTATTTCATCATCTGCTGTTTTTATTAGAGGATTTTCAACAAAACCGTAAAAATCAATTTGCGCCGGTATAGTTAAATTATTATCTCTTAATTGGTCTACAGAAATTTTTACATCAGTTGAAATTGTCTTACATTCTAGTGTTGATATTGGATCAATACCAATGCTATCTATTTTATCAAAATTAATATCAATTGCTGCCAATATAAGATCAACATCTACATTTGGAAAAATAGAAGAGGATATTGATAACTCCGCGTCATAATAATTAGTTCCGCGACTGACTATTTCTATTCCATCAACAACATAATTTCCACTGGAATTTATGTAAGTTGTGAAACGAAGAACAGCACCCGATCCTGATGCAGTTAATATTGTTATTTCTGGATTTGATTGTGTTACTATTAAATTTGTTTCTGTAAAAGATGATAAATCTATAAAACAAGATAACAATGCACCATCATCTGGACTATTTATTGCCATATTGTATAATTGATAATAGGGTGAACTTGATGGTAATTCGTTATTAACAACATATTCCCCTATTTCATCTAATTTATCTTTTACAGATATCGAATCTTCTGGTGTTTCACTTCCATAAAAAATAGAAATAAAATTATCATCATTTTCAAACATGTGAAAACACTCACCACATGTTGTATTTGAAATTGTTGAATATAAGTCACCAGCTAAATATGTCGTATATGTTGTAGATGTTGCAGGTATTTCGTTATTATTTTTAAAATAAATTCCACAATTACCACATGAACCAGTTGTTCCATTGCAGAAAGATAATAATTCAGAATATTTTGTTATAGATGTATCAAATTGAAAATCATTTAACGATATTACAGGTATCCAAGTATTTGTAACAAATCTACTAAGAGAGGGTGTAATTTTATATAAAGCCAACCACTCATATCCATCGCTGTATCTTACAATACCGGCGCTATGACTTGGTATTATACTAGATGCATTCAATCCCCTCAAATCTATTCTATTTTTGAGATTATCAGATAAACACAAATACACAATTCCATTTGTTTTATTATACGCATAGAATGAACCTGTGTTTATAGAAGAGGATGACCATGGAGTGAATACCAAACTTTGTCTCCAAGTTACATTCGGTACAACACCAACAACATCATTTTTTCCTATTCTATAAGTAACTTGTGAATCTTTCCATAAATTAATAGATGACATATTGCTATTATCAGATCCTGTAATTGTTGTACTAGTACCTAATAGCAAGTATCTTTGTTTTTTACTACCTATTTCTGACAAATAAGATTGTATTTTATCTGATTTTATTGACATATTAACAACCTGTGCAAGTTAACGGTTCATTTGGACTTGTTACGCCATTCTCTAAACATAAATTAAAGAAATCAAAAATATTTATATCATTAAATTTTGTTTGAGTTATTGTGTCTATCCAATTTGGGAAATAATAAGTAGGACCAGTAAATCCAGTATACCCTGTACACCCAATACACGCAGTTAATCCAAAAAGAGCCGAACCATCTGGTGCTGTTGCAATTTGAGATGTATATGATGTATTTATACTATATGCTGCATAGTTCTTAAGAACAGGAACTTCGCAAACATTATCAGTTACTACATCATCTGATGGTGCAATATAATCAGTTATTTTACGCTCAAATACAACCTTAATACCTATTGGATGTGCGGCATTTAAATAATCTGGAATATACGATCCAGAAGTAATACCAACTGATAAGAGATATGAGTATTCTTGTATCCAGTCATTGTCATGAAATCTTGCATTATTTAAATAAGATCCAGCAAGACTATTTACACTAGAATAATCTCCAGTAGATCCAACAAATGAAAATTTATTATTTACAAATCTTCCACCATTTAATCTTAGTAAATTTTCTTTGGGTTCATAGACATAGATTTCATCTTCACTAACAGCAAATAGAGTTTTAAAGAAATATTTTAATCCATCTATAGTTGTTTTTCTGTGATAAAATTGTTTTCTAATTCCTTTTATAAATTTTATAAAGGAATCTGAAGTTACAATACCGCCATTGTCAATTAAGATATTTTCATCTAATCCATCAACTAAAGTAAAAATATATCTATTAAAAAATTCAGATCTTGTTTTTTCTATATCTATTAAATCTAATAAATTTTCAGACAGCATGTACTGAGCGCCGTCCGTATTATCACAATATAACCAATCATAGTATTTTTGGACAAAATCAAAAACACTTACTGCGTTTGTTTTTGTTGGGTCGTCTGTTTTTTCATAAACAACCCATAATGGAATATATCGTGAAATATCAAAAACTTTACCACAACCAGATAATGGCGCAAATCCATTTAAAGTTTCTTCCAATCCACCGGGTAACAAAATTCTTAATTCTGGATTTACATTTGATCCAGATGGGAGTTCATCCGTATATTGTTGCAATAAATCAAAAAATTCTTCAATTTGATGATTTACACCTTTTGGAGATTTATTGAATGGTATTATCAAATTATTTCAACTCCGGTTTGATATAAACTAATTAGATTGTTGTTTGTACTAGTAAAATATTTTTTAGAAAATGGTACAGTTAATGTGTATGCAGTTTTGGCAATAGATGGTATTAAAATAACCCCGGTTCTTATCTGTACTTTACCAAAATATCCAGTAATATCAGCATTTGAAAAACTATCCTTTGCAACTATATCAACAAATCTAGATCTATCGGTTGTATAATTAGTTCTTAAATATAGAATTATTGTTCTATTTTGATTGTCTGTAAATGCAGTTGTTAATGGAATTTCATCAACAATATTTACATCTATTTCATTTTGTAAATTTAAAGTTATCTCTCCATCACTTGGTAATATAGTTTTTTTACTAAAAAAGGTAAAATCGTCTTCATTTAAAAATATTTTAGACTCTAAAAACTTTTCATTAACATCATTAGCTATCGTTGATGCTTTAACATTAATATTAAATTTGTTTACTAGTAAATAGTTACTTTGAACATATGCTTTTACTTGATTTAGTATTTGTTGTCTCTCTGATGCAGAGGCATTTGGATTATCATATCTAAAAGCATATCTCATATTTACATCTACCTGTATTGGTTTTACATATTCTGGAAATACCGTGATTACAGATTTAGTTTTTAGATAATTTATTAAATTGTCTATAACCGTTTGATTAGTTTCATTTATAGAAATAAAAACTCTTCCATATTTTGGTGGATATATTTCCTCACCACCATAAACGGCAAAATTTTGATTATCATTTGCATATCCTGCTTCCATTATAAGAGAAACATAATCATTTTTAGTTACAGCTCTATCTTGTGCAGAAAACCATTTAGGAGCTAAAAATTTAACTGTATTGATATCTGGTTCATCTAGTCCACCAGATGATACTTCATTAATAGATAAATTAAAATTACCAGTTCCAAATAGAACGGAAGATCTAAAAACAAAAATATCATTACCATCTAATCCAGATGATACTGCATATGTTATTTTCACTAAATCATTTGAGGTTAAAGAGATTCCTAATGCATTTTGAACACCAAATTGGATAACATAACCATTTATTGTTCTTTCAACAAAATATATTTTTTGATCAATGTCACTTGGAGCACCTATATTCCCAGATAATCTCCATGTAGTAAAATCAGATTCACCATTTAATTTTACTTCAACAGTAAGAGTTGATAAATCTATATCCCTATTTGATATAAAATATTTTTGTGTATTAATATCTATTGATTGTATGGCATTTGTGTCGTAGACAAATTCTTTACTTTCAACAATTTCAATTTCACATTGACTATCGACAATATCTACATCTTTTAGACTTCTAAATGTGTAACTCAATCCATCATTGTTAACACCATAAAATATAGAATGTTTTGGAATTATATTGTTTGGTACATTCAGTAGACCGCTTAAATATATTGTTGCTCTTGCTGATTTTTTACCAGTTACTGTATATCCTAGTGGTTTTACTAATGATATAATTGATTCTATCTTTTGTGCAGAATCTAAAAACATTTCACTTGCAACCATATTAGTATAATATGCGTAATAAAATGTGTTATATGCCAATAGATCAATTAAAGTTCTAATTACAGAACCTTCATAATTATAGTCTTTAATAATATTTTGTGTTTTTAAATAGTTTATTAAACTATTCTTTATTTCAAGAAAATCTAAACTTCCTAAAGTTGGTGGTTGGTTCTGATTTGCTGCCATCAACGCGACCTTTCAAGTTTTATTACTATTTTATCTTTAGTGTTCAATGTTAAAATTGAATATTCTATTATAATATCTATATCATTTCTACCAGTTTCAAACAATATTTTATCAACAGCAACTCTATTATCGTATTTACTAATAATATTTGCCAATCTTATTTTAACTCCAGACATTAAAAATTTGTCTTGAACATGTTCAAATAACAAAGCATAGATATTTCCACCAAATTCATAATCAAAAGCCCTTTCACCTATATTAGTCATAACAATATTTTTAATAGAATTTCTAATTGCTGACATATCTTTAGTCAGATTTAAATCTGAAGTAAATGAATTTTTAGTCAAAAACATTGGTAAATCTGAAAAAACATTTTTGATTACTATATTAGTATCGTTCATTTAATTTGGTTTCCTTGGAATAGTATCTCTATTTAGAACTAGTTGCATGGTTTGAGATGATTCTTTTGTAAATCTGTGTCTTATTTCACTGACGATCCATAATCCATCAAATCTCTTAGAATCATTATCATCACTTATTGCTCCATCTTCTTCCTTAGTTATTAACTTTTTATGAACTAATCTTATCATATCTCCAACTTTAATGTTGTCATTGGGTATGATTCCTATACTTATTTGCTGTGACATAAATTGACTAATCAAGGCATTTCTTATTAGTGGGGTATTTTTGGGTGTATCCCAATATGTTGCATAAGTTTTAGTATACTCAAGATATTCTGAAAACTTTTTACCAATTTCTGGACAATTGCAACTGCATGGGTTATTTGGATCAATCCATATACATCCTAGATAATCTTCACCAAGATATTCTTTAATTAATTCGCATTCTTTTAGCTCATTGTATAATTGATATAATTCTAAATAAGTTGGTTCTCTTTCTTCTGGTATATGTTCTTGTGCCGGGCAGTTGCAATATGGATTGTCTTCTGGACACTCTTTGCCACTAACTAATCCATTTGGATTTGCACAGGTGAATTGTTGGCAAATACTAGTAGATCTAGCATGAACAATAAATTGAGCAGAAAAATTATTATCAAAAATATCATAATTTGGAGATATAGTTGGTGGAGACACCAATCCATATTCAGTTTCTCCGCTTAAATCATATTTCCATAGTTCATCTGATATTATACCTGGTCTATAGATTGAATAGTCCGAATTCATCCAATGTAGTGCAGCTTGTGAGAAATATTTTTTCAATTCTGGATGTAAAATCTCAACAGAGTCTGCTGTATATACATTCATCGTTTCTACAAATCCATCTTCAAATTTTGGTATTATAACTTTATCATCATATTCTGCTTGACTTAGTAAGTTTCGTGTATCGGGAGTGTCTGCTAATCTTATCCATTTATCAACATCTCCACCGTACCACCAAATATAATCCCAATAACCATATGTGGTAAACGAACCGGAATTAGTGAAACCCTCATACCAAGGACCATATAGACTATTATACAATCCAAAAAATCTAGAAGGAACATAAATATTTTTAGGGAAGTGAAAAGACCACCATGATCTATGTGGTTTTATTCTTCTATATGAGGCTTGAAAGTAATTACTTCCATGTGATGATTGTTTTAATTCTGGATCAACGCCGGGTGTCCAATAGTTACTATTGATGGTATAATCCCACCAATCCCCATAACTACTATATCCGTAGTAATCACCCTGTGTTCCATCATTCCAAGAACCACGAGCATCAGTAGTGTAGTATGGTCTACTAGTCTCAAATCCAACCTCTGGCCATAAATCCATTCCATTTTCCGATAATCCAGTATTGATTAAATAATCACCAGCGGTTGCCCACCAGTAATCCCTTGAGCGATTTTCCTTATCATCATCTACATTTAGTTTCTTGATTGCAACATCGAATCCATATGGGTCCATACCTATTACGGCAATATTATTTCTAGTTGCCTGTCTACCACTTGGACCTGGGGTAACTTGAACAAGATATGGTAAAAAGTATTCACTACCAGCATCTCTAACAAATCCATTTGGAAAATCTGCAATTCTGTCTAGACCAATTGGATTTGTAAATTCTATTCTAACATAGGAAGATATTTCTTCTTTCTTAATATTTGGTGGTTTTTTATTTGTTAAATCATCTTGAAATATATTAAAAGTTTCTCTAAATCCTTCATCGGAGTAACCTTCTAAAGACTCCAAATCTCTCATGGTTAAACCAATTTTCTTAAATTCAGGATATTGATCAACAACATTTGCTGGATTCGTTACAAAAGATCTTTCCGTATATTCCGATGGATCTTTCATCACCTCTGCATATTGAGTTTGCCACGGTGGGTTATTAAGTGGATTTGAATCCTCGTATGAGTATATGTAATATCCATTTCTTTGTGTAACAAATGAGCCTTTTCCGTTTTTCTCAGAATAACCTTGATCATAATATGGATGTTTTATAGTAGAACTTACACTAGGATCGTTTCCAAAAAAGATGTTATATACCCATTCACCAACTTGAGATCCGGTTAGTCCTTTAGATCGAGCCAATAACTCGTATCTACTACCCCTAATTGGTTTTCTTTTTACACTTTTAACATTGTATAATGACAGTGGTTGTGTCACAGGGCCAGTTCTTCCTCCACCAGTTATACCGGTAAAGATATTAACACCTGGCTGCTTGGATACAAAAAATGCAGGTCTATTGTACCATTCAGAATATTGTTGTTCCCAATTTGGTATCAATGAATTAGTTACTATATTCTGTGAATATTTTAATAATTCTAGTTGAACCTTTAATGCTTTAACTTCAGTTTGTGCTATTCGTTTTTGAAGTTCAAGTGCAATAGGATTGAAACAAACTGTTTTATAGCAATCTCCTGCCTCTATACACCGTTTCAACTCTCCTGCTGGATTATTTGCTTCATAATAACTATTTACCTGAAATGGATATAACCAATCATAGTAGTTTTGATATAATCCATAATATCTGTAATAGGTTCCATCAATTTCTGTAATGTAATTATTCAACACCTCAATGGGACTTACTACTATATCCTTTGAGCAATCT